>JGI20214J51088_10000825_pt1 | contig 21182 bp, 17 predicted proteins | sample WetSurMetagenome_FD_51088 | JGI IMG/M metagenome (IMG submission 51088) | reverse complement strand
AATACCTTCGTCATTGCCGCCGTCAATGTCGTCTTTCCATGGTCTACATGTCCTATCGTTCCCACGTTTACATGCGGCTTCGTCCTGTCAAATTTTGCCTTAGCCATATCTCCTCCTTAAATACGCTCCTGAGTTGAACTTTTAAATATCTATTCGCCTTTGAATTTGGCTACAATGCCATCCATAATACTCTTGGGCGCTTCCTCATAATTCGAGAACTGCATTGTATATGTCGCCCTGCCCTGTGTCCTGGACCTGAGGTCCGTAGCGTATCCGAACATGTCGGCAAGCGGCACAAGCCCTTTTATCACCTGGGTCTTGCCCCTCTTTTCCATGGACTGTATCCTGCCGCGTCTTGAATTCATGTCGCCTATGACGTCGCCCATGTACTCCTCGGGGGTTACAATCTCTACGCTCATTATCGGCTCTATGATAGCGAGCTGCGCCTTCTTTGCGCCTTCCTTGAAGGCCATTGAACCGGCGATCTTGAAGGCCATCTCCGACGAGTCCACTTCGTGATACGACCCGTCAATTACCGTGGCCCTGGCGTCGACAACCGGGAACCCGGCGAGCACGCCTCCGTCCATGGCTTCCTTAACGCCCTTCTCGATAGCCGGGATATACTCCCTCGGGATCGATCCTCCGACGACCTTGTTGACGAACTCGAAGCCCTTGCCCCTTTCGAGCGGCTCCAGCTCAAGCCACACATGACCATACTGACCGCGTCCGCCCGACTGCCTTACAAACTTGCCTTCCACCTTGACTGCCTTCTTTATGGTCTCTTTATAAGCAACCTGCGGTTTGCCGACATTCGCCCCAACCTTGAACTCCCTCATCAGGCGGTCGGTGATTATCTCCAGATGCAGTTCACCCATGCCCGCGATAATCGTCTGGCCGGTCTCTTCATTAAAGGAAACGCGGAATGACGGATCTTCCTGCGCCAGCTTTGAGAGTGAAATCGAAAGCCTTTCCTGGTCCACCTTTGTCTTGGGCTCGATCGCAACTTCAATGACCGGCTCCGGGAAATCAATGAGCTCCAGGACTATCGGGTGTTCTTCATCACAAAGCGTATCACCTGTAAGTGTGCTCTTCAGCCCGACAATGGCCGCTATATCTCCGGCCCGCACTTCCTTGATCTCTTCCCTCTTGTTCGCATGCATCTGGAGCAGTCTGCCGACCCTCTCCTTCACATCCTTGGTGGAATTATACACATAAGAACCGGAAGGGAGCACCCCGGAATATACCCTCGCAAACACAAGCTGCCCAACGTAGGGATCGGTCATTATCTTGAATGCAAGGGCCGCAAAAGGCTCACTGTCGTCGGCCTTTCTCTCGACCTTTTCCACGCCGTCGGGGCCTATACCGATTACCGGCGGCACATCCAAAGGCGACGGGAGATAGTCGACCACCGCATCAAGCAGCATCTGAACACCCTTGTTCTTAAAAGCCGTGCCGCAAAGGACGGGCGTCAGCTTCATCGATATGGCGCCCTTTCTGAGCGCGGCCCTGATCTCCTGGACCGTGATGTCCTCGCCCGAAAGGTATTTGTCCGTGATATTGTCGTCAAACTCGGAAACCGCCTCTATCATCCTGTCTCTGTATTCTTTTGCCTTGGCGGCGTATTCTGCGGGAACATCCTGCTCGACAAATTTGGCCCCGAGAGCTTCATCCTCAAATATATAGGCCTTCATCGTGACCAGATCTATGCAGCCGCTGAACCCCTCTTCTTTGCCGACCGGTATCTGGACAGGCACGGGATTGGCCCCGAGTTTCTCGACCATCGTATCGACTGCGGCAAAAAAGTCCGCGCCGACCCTGTCCATCTTGTTCATAAAGGCTATTCTCGGAACGCTGTATCTGTCGGCCTGTCTCCAGACCGTTTCGGACTGCGGCTGGACCCCGGCAACAGAGTCGAAGACCGCAACAGCTCCGTCAAGCACCCTGAGAGACCTCTCGACCTCTATGGTGAAGTCGACATGGCCCGGAGTGTCTATGATGTTAATGCGATGATCGTTCCATGAACATGTAGTTGCAGCGGAAGTAATCGTAATGCCGCGTTCCTGTTCCTGCGGCATCCAGTCCATTACGGCAGTCCCGTCATGCACCTCACCGATTTTGTACGTAACGCCCGTATAATAAAGTATACGTTCGGTTGTAGTGGTCTTACCGGCATCGATGTGCGCCATGATACCGATATTCCTTGTTTTTTCAAGCGGGACTCTCGACATTTAATTAAAATCCTATTACCACCTGTAATGAGCAAAAGCCCTGTTGGCCTCGGCCATTTTGTGTGTATCTTCCTTTTTTTTGATCGACAATCCGGTATTGTTGTATGCGTCCAGCAACTCACCGGCGATTCTTTCTCTCATCGTCTTTTCCTTGCGGTCTCTTGCGTATCTGGTTATCCAGCGCAGGGCCAGGGCCGTTTTTCTTGCAGGTTTCACCTCAATCGGCACCTGATAGGTGGCCCCGCCGACCCTTCTGGGTTTGACCTCTACCAGAGGTTTCACATTCTCTACCGCGGCCTTGAAAACCTTGAGCGCATCGGCGCCCGTCTTTTCGCCCATGATATCGAATGCGCCGTAACAAATCTTCTCGGCCGTCGACTTCTTGCCCTCCTGAAGCAACACGCTCACAAGCCTGGTCACAAGCTTGCTGTTGTATTTGGGATCCGGCAAAACATCTCTTTTTTCAGACTCTCTTCTTCTCGCCATAGTTATAAGCTCCGCAATCTGTGGTATCTATTATTATTTAGGGCGCTTTGCGCCGTACTTGGATCTGCTCTGTTTACGGTTGCCTACGCCCGCGCAGTCGAGGGCGCCCCTGAGAATATGATATCTCACGCCCGGCAAATCCTTGACCCTGCCGCCCCTGATCAACACTATCGAATGCTCCTGGAGATTGTGTCCTACACCGGGGATATATGCGGTAACCTCCATGCTGTTTGTCAGCCTTACTCTGGCCACTTTCCTCAGGGCGGAGTTCGGTTTTTTCGGGGTGGTCGTATACACCCTGACACATACTCCGCGCTTCTGGGGACAACTCTTAAGGGCAGGACTCTTCGTCTTGCTTTCCAACTGTTTACGCCCGTTTTTTACCAATTGAGCAATTGTCGGCACTGTTCCTCCACTCTGCTGAAAGTCTTAATAAACAAATCTCTGTTAAATGTCGCTGAACCTGACAAGACTGATAAGATTACCAGAGAATGACAATTTTGTCAAGTCTTTCAGGAACGTACAGCGTGTTAATTCCATTATAACCGAAGAGAGAAACTATAACATTTTCCGGAGGAAAAAAACAAAATCCATCCCTTCTCCCCTGCTTCCCCCATATGATGCCCTACCCGACCGTCGCCGGATGCCCCGGGAAGGATACCGGCTCAATGGTCCCGTTTTTTCAGGCGGCGAAACCATGACGGAATCAGGACCATAGCCATGATATATGCAGTTGATCTATAGGGGATATTGCCTCCCGCCGAAAAAACGGGGGCTATTCCGCCCCGGGCAGGCTGCGCCGCTTGTTTCTGCGCTGTTCTTTCCATTACCGTGAAGTTAAGTTTATAATAATTTCAAATATTTGAAACGGAGGCAAGGCATATAAAGATCGCGCGCAAAGATATCTTCTTTATGTTGTTTATATGTATATTCATCATATGCGGGACATCAAGCGCAGCCCGGAAAGGAGGGCCTATGACCAGGAATATCCATTGGCTCGGGCATGACACCTTCAGGATAACAGGCGAAAAGACGGTCTATACAGACCCATTCCGGATCAAAAAAAAGGATGTTGCCGACCTGATCCTGATCACCCATGCCCACCATGACCATTGTTCGCCCGGGGATGTCGGTAAGATCCAGGGCAAAGATACCGTTATCGTGACTATGGCGGAATGCGCCGCAAAGCTCTCGGGTAAACTCATTATAGTAAAGCCCGGAGACATCATTACAGCCGCCGGGGTCGAGATAAAAGTCGTGCCTTCATACAACACCAACAAAGAGTTCCATCCTAAAGACAAGGGGGGGCTCGGCTTTATCTTCAGCGTGAACAACGAGAAAATTTATCTTGCCGGGGACACCGATTACATTCCCGAGATGAAGACCTTCGGAGATATTGACGTGGCGTTGCTGCCTGTATCCGGGACTTATGTAATGACGGCTGAAGAAGCGGCTGCTGCTGCGCTCGATCTCAGGCCCCGGGTGGCTGTGCCGATGCATTACGGCTCTATCGTGGGATCAATAAAAGACGCGGAACTTTTTGCCGAAAAACTGCATGGCAGGATCGATGTTGTGATATTGGGAAAGGAATAGCCGGGGAAGACCGGAACTTTGACGGAATATGCCCAGAACCAGGATAAATCCGGAAGAGATAGAACACCTGCTCAGAACAGGCAAAGGCTATATGTCCGGAGCCGAAATGGCGTCAAGGCTTGGGGTCACAAGGGCCGCTGTATGGAAAACCATCAATCTCCTCAAAAATAACGGATATGTTATCGAGTCTTCTCCATCCAAAGGATACCGGCTGGTCAGTTCGCCGGACCTGTGCGTAACGGAACTGGAGGAACTCCTCTCGCGTTCCGGAAAGGCGGGGCCGCACAAGATCCTGCATTTCGAATCAGTTGCCTCGACCAACAGCATAGCCATGGACATGGCCGAACATGACTGTCCTGAAGGCGCCGTACTGATTGCAGACACACAGACAGCCGGAAAGGGCAGGCTTGGCCGTTCATGGCTCTCTCCTGCAGCCGCAAACCTTTATATGAGCATGGTAGTCAAGCCGAACATGCCGCCGAGAGACGCAGCCTTTCTTACCCTGATCGCCGCAGTCGCCTGCGCCTCTGCAATCAGGAATTATTGCGGAGTCCCGGTCTCGATCAAATGGCCCAATGATCTGCTTGTCGGCAAGCTCAAGATAGTAGGCATACTTGCGGAAATCAGGGCTGACATGGACCGCATATGCCATGCCGTGGTAGGCATAGGCGTCAACGTCAATCTTTCATACGAAGAAATGCCGGACGGGATAAAAAAGGTTGCAACCTCGGTACTCATCGAAACGGGGAGGCGATATTCGAGGACCGGGCTGGCTGCAGAAATCATAAGCGGATTTGACGAGTGGCTCCGTCTTTTTCTGCTCAGGGGCAAAAAAGTTGTCATAGACAGGTGGTCCGAACTCTCCTCGACATTGGGCAGCCGGGTCCGCATAGCTGTTGGAGATATGATATTTGAGGGGACTGCGAAGGGAATCGATTCCGAAGGATTGCTGATAGTCAGGCTTGTCGACGGCTCCAGCCGCAAATTCAGCGCCGGGGATGTTACGACGGGAGGAGTTCCAAAATGAAAAAGGGGAGGAATAGCTTACTGGCCCTTGATATAGGAAATTCGACCATAGGATTGGGTCTTTTCCGGAACGATACTGACCACGACAGTCTGCTGACAGGAAAACTTGCCTTAACCCGGACATCTTTTGAAGGCAGCCTGTGCAAGACTATTTCAACCATGGTTGATGAGGCCTGCGCTTCGCTTGCAGACAGGACCGGGACTGTGAAAGGGCTAAGCGTGATCGTCTCTTCCGTTGTCCCTGCATTCAACCCAAAGGTCATCAGGGCGGTAAAAAAGTTTTGCTCTGAACCATTTTTCATTGACCATAAATCGTCCGGACTTAATTTCAGGACGCCATTCCCCGATAAGATCGGGGCCGACAGGATTGCCAACGCAGTGGCAGGCTTCAGCATTACCCATAAACCCACAGCTATCATGGATTTCGGCACGGCAACAACAATCTCGGTGGTCGGCGGGAAAAGAACCTTTATGGGAGGCGCCATTATGCCTGGTATGGACATAATGGCGGCGTCTCTGGCGTCCGGGACAGCCAAATTGCCCTGTATCAATATTGACCGGCCCGAATGTGCGCTGGGGACCGACACCGCCTCAGCCATAACTTCCGGAATAGTCATCGGCACGGCAGGCGCCGTAATGAAGATAGTCTCATCCATCGAAAAAGAAACAGGGCTCCGGCTCCGCCTGATCATAACGGGGGGCAGGGCCGGCGTCATATCATCATTCCTCGAAAGACCTCATCTGGTAATCCCCGATCTTATATTTGAAGGTCTGAGATTGATCCATGTCTCCGCGCAGGACAGTTGACCTTTTTGTCTGTATACTTATAATTGAGAAGCAGGCATCCAATATCCTGATCAGGAGGCGGCGTCATGGAGGTCAAAAACATCTTGTTTACAACCGATTTTTCAGAAGGGACATCGCATGCGCTTTCTTATGCAGTAGACATAGCAAAGAAATACGACGCGAAACTCCATATGGTGCATGTTGTTTACAACGCGTTCACCTATCCGGGCCTGCATATTCCGCACAACTCTCTTGATATCGTAAACAAAGAGATGGAGGAAGCCGCGCAAAAAGCCCTGCGCAAGATCTGCTCCTCTGTTGCAGACAGCTGTAAAGATATTGAGGGCAGCGTCGTATTCGGTGTGCCTTATGAGGAAATACTCAAGTTTGCCGATGCCCGGCATATAGATCTGATAATTATCGGCACTCACGGCAGAAAGGGCCTTGACCGCGTCCTCCTGGGCAGCACGGCGGAGCGTATTGTAAGAAATGCCCGCTGCCCCGTGCTTACTGTAAGGATGCCGATATAGGGCACACGATTTCGTCATGGACTATGGGCAGCCGGCTGCGCGCTCGAGCATGGAAGGCGCGCAGGACAGCAAGACCTTTTTGACTATCTTGAAGCTATCGCCAAAAATAGTTATAAAGGTCCGCCCCCGCAGTGTCATAAGTTGATCATTTACGTTAAAATAAAGGATCTTGAAGCGATTTCTTGTCATATCAATCATACTGCATGCGCTCATCATTGCAGCCGCTTTTTTTCTGTTTACCCAGAAAGGACCGGAGGTAAAGACATTTATTGCAAGGCTCGTTACTCCGGAAGAGACCCAAAAGGTGAAGGAGCCGCCACGCCCCGAAAAGCAGAAAAAACAGAAAATCAGGCGTCAGGAAAGCATTCGCACCGGTGAAACGGGCGCCCCGAAACAACTGTATTCACTGCCGAAAGGCCGTTCCGCAAGCAAGGGCAGGACCACAGGCAAGGAAACCGGAAAGACAACAACGACTACCACTCAGGCCGGAGCTGATCGTTCATCGGCAAACAGGCCTAAAGAGATCTCCCTGCGGGATAAACTCTTCGACCGCAATATTATAGGCAAGACAGCCCGCGAAAACAGCGCCCGCACCAAGAGCGTTAAAAGCGGGGGGGTCTCTTTTGATATCGGGAGCGGCAGATATTATGGTTGGGTGCAGCGTGTCGGTGAAAAGCTGTCTGCCGTGTGGAGATATCCGCGTGATCTGGCTGAGCGAAGAATATTCGGCGACGTGTATGTGCGTATAACCTTCAAGAAAAACGGCAGGCTCAGCCGCACTGAACTGGTCAGGACCTCCGGTTACAGGTCGCTTGACGATTCCGTCATACGCGCTCTGAACGACGCAAATCCTTACTGGCCGCTGCCGGATGACTGGGGAGAGAATGAACTTACTATTACCGGCCATTTCTATGTGCCGTAAACATAAAAAAAAGGGGCCGTTAACGGCCCCCTGTCATCCTGATTACTGACCTTGTTACTGCATCAGCCTTGGAGTAAGGAAGATCAGCAGCTCGGTGTTCGTTTTTTCCGTAGTGTCCCGTTTGAAAAGATTCCCCAGGACAGGCACCTTTGATATCCCGGGCACATTGCTTCCGGTATTTATCTCCTTGTTGGTGATAATACCTCCAATGACCACTGTTTCGCCATTGTTCAGCACAACCTGTGAAGAGGCCAGCCTTATGTCGATATACGGGTTGCCCAGCACGTCGACTTTTTCATTGGGCTCATCCCTTATCAGTTCCAGCCTCATAAAAATTGCGCCGTCAGGAGATATCTGAGGCGTAACCGTAAGCTTCAGCGTCGCTTCTATATATGTAGTGGTATAAGTAACCGTTCCCTGACTCACGGTTTGTGTGGTGATGGGTATCTTCTGACCCTGCTTGATAATAGCTTCCTGGTTGTCGAGTGTGAGCACCTTGGGACTGGCCAGGACCTTAAGCTTGTTTGTAGCTCCGATGGCCGACAGCCTGACATCCAGCCCCAATGTCTTGTCTGCCGTCAGATAACCAAACGTAATAGCTCCGGTTGGATCCAGGGCAGTAGTCGTCAGGGCCGGCATATTAAACAGGCCTGTTGAATTGGAGGCTCCCGTAACGGTGCTTCCTGTGGACCCTCCAGCCGTAAAAGTGTCATGCTTGCTAACCACCCCTTTGGCGTTGCCGGTCAACCCCCATTCCACACCGAGGCTCTGTGCGGAACCTATTGTAATCTCAACTATCCTGGCCTCTATCAGCACCTGCCTGGTAGGTTTATCGAGCGCAACAAGCAATTTCTGCACAGCGTCTATATTTGTTTGTGTGTCCTTGATTATGAGAGATCTGGTTCTCACGTCCGCGCTTACAGTGCCCCTCGGTGAAAGCAGTTTCCCTTTCTCGATCAAATCCTTGAGCCCTATAATCTCACGCTCTACTCCGGCGCCTGATTTTTCTTTTACGGTTGCTACGCTCGCATAATTGATCGTAAAAACCTTTGTCACTATATCCTCTGCCTTGCCGAACAGCTCCTTGTTTTCCGCAGACGCCTTTTTCTCTTCCTGGAACGCCTTCACAGTGGCAATTCTTATGATATTTCCGTCAACGACCTTTTCAAGATTGAAAGTCTTTACGATAATTTCAAGCGCCTGCGTCCAGGGAACATTCAGCAGCTTCATGGTTATCTTTCCCTTTACATCAGGGTGGACCACCATATTGTAACCGCTCACATCGCCGAGCAGCCTCAATATCGGGACAATATCCGCATCCTGAAAATCGAGAGAGATGACCTTCCCGCCCTCGGCAATCTTGCCCTGCACAAACGTTCCCTTTTCCGTAACCGCTTTCCTGTCCTTGGGATCCGCCGTCATGAAATCCACCAGAAGTTCGTCATCCAGTATGTAAACCTCCGACTGCGCGCCGTTCTCGGCATTTATCACAATCCTGAGCTTCCCATCCTCGGTCTTGACGGATATGTCCTTCACGGGAGGAATCATCTTTGACGGAGTCGAAGCATTCAGTTTTACACCCGGAATTTCGAGTATAACGCTGCCGTCAAGCTGGTAAACTGCAGGCTCACCAAGCTTGCCGTCGGCCTTTATAACGAGTTCGACAATACCTTTTTCCTTGTCGAAAGATATCTCGGTAATCTCTTTTGCAGAGCCGTCTTTTTCGGGGGCTGAATCAGCCTTAGGGTCGGACGCATTCCCGCCCTTGTCCACAAACAGATCTTTTATTGCAGGCGAAGAACCGGCCGGCAACGGCTTTGAAACCGCCTTCGATGACTTGCCGCAATTTACAATAAGCGAGTCTCCCTTTATTTCAGCCCTGACTTCACTGCGCGCCTGGAGCAGTATGTCTAATCTGGCCGCAAGCCTTGGTGTCTCTATCTGGACCGGAGTCACCTCGGTAATACCGGGAGACTTCGATGTCAGCTTGTCCCTGAACTGCCCGATAGAAGCGCCTTCTATCTCGACGGTCACAAGAAGCGGGTCGGAGGGCTTATATATTGTATATTTAATCGGTCCCTGCACCTTTATAATTACCGCATTGTCCTCTATCGTAATCGCATCTATCACTATCGGGGCAACATCAGCGGCCTTTGCTTCCGCCTTCACATCAGCTGTAAATCCGGCAACAGGGAAAGCGCAAATCATCAAACCGGCCAATATCACAAGGGCAAGTCTCCGTGGTAAAAACGGCCGCGGACCGGAAAAAATTCTTTTAATATTTTCAACTGTCTGGATATTTGTAATCATCATTCCTCCTCAGTGCGGAGCTTTAATACTCTGTCTCTCGGATTGGTCCTGCCCCTCGCGTCCCTGACCTTTTCTGCAATAATCAGCTGGTCCTTGCCGATCTTCTTGATTACACCGGAACTGTTGCCCACCTTGACGCCCTCAAATACCGTATAGGATTTTTTATCAGGCAACGAAATAACGGCATAATATTTATTCTTCGACCACATGATTGCTATGACTTTCATCTCGTCGGAGCTATACGACTGAAGCGGGGTGGCCCCTTTTTCCTTACCGCTTTTTTTCTGTATGAGAGAAGTGAACGGGTCTCTCCTGCTCATACTGCCGTATTCGTAAAGAATATTGCTTTTTTTCCCGTCATCCGGCTCAACGGCAACCGGCCCCTTCGGGGCTGCTTCCTGTTTATTCTGCTCGACCGCAACCGCCATGCCTATCGGCACGGTAAGCGCAAACATCATCAGGCCGGCAATAATGAGATTCGTCCTCATTTTTTCTTTCCCTTTTCGGCCTCTTGCAGAGCCTTTTTCTCGTCTTCAGGAATAGATGAATACGTTTTAGCGGTGAATACAGCCGACAGATATACCGCCCCCCTGGCCCCGCCCTTTCCGGCCGGCTTAAAGGTAATCTTGTCAAGATTTACAATCCTCTTGAGTTCCGTGATTTTACCAAAAAAATAACCGAGGTTATGATAGCTGCCCCGCATCTCTACGCTTACCGGTATTTCATAGACGTCATTGCTCGAATGGACCGTCCTTGAACCCGGCTTCCAGAGTATGGTATCCAGGCCAGCCTTGATGCCGAGATCCGACACCTGTCTCAGAAGCCCCGACACTTCTTTTTCAGCAGGCAACTGTTCTTCCATTTTGGCCAGTTCCCTTTTTTTAGACTCATTTTCCGCAATCAGCCTGTTCAACTGCTGTACCTTCTGTTCTACCTGTCTGATGTCCTCGTTCTGCTTGTCTATGTCCGCCGCCAGTTTGCTCCGCTCATCGTAGAGTGGAATCAGCAGGTAAATAACGGCGGCAATTACTATCAATAATACCGGCAGTATAAGAATGGCGTGCTTTTTGACCGGGCTCATATTGTCGATATTTTCCACTGTTATATCCTCGTCCTGAAATTGAGCTTGAAAATATACACGTCCACATTATCCACCGTGCCCTGTTTCGACTCTTCAAGGTAGACATCCGTGTAATCGGCTGATTTCTTCAGACTGTCGACAAAAGCGACAACTTCATTATTGGTAAAAGCGACGCCTCCCACAACCGCCTGGGGGCTGTTATAAGTGACAGACGTAATCCATACATCATCAGGCAACAGTTTACTTATATCGTCAAGAAGCCTTACGGGCGTCGCCTGGCTTTTCTTGAGGCTGTTGATAAGATTAGTCCTCGCTTCTATCGCCTTGTTCAGCTCTTCGTATTTTTTTACCTCTTCAATCTTTTTCTTGTACTCGGCTATCTTGGCGGTATTATCGCTATACTCGGAAGTCAGACCTTCCACATTCATATTCAGGAGGAAATAAGCCAGCCCCACGACAAAACATGTCCCTGCGATGATTATAGCGAGCAGAACCGGTAAAGCCAGGGACTTCCTGCCCTCCGCAGACACAACTATTTCCGCCTTTTTGGGTTTATTCTGCTGTTTCCTTTCGGCCAGAAGGTTTATGCGTATCATTGCCTGTCTCCGGCGCTTCTCATCGCAAGGCCGACGGCAACAGCAGCCAGCGGCGCAATATTTCTTACGGATTCGCCTGTTTTCCCGGGCGCTTCCAGTTTTCTCAGCACATCGGCAACCTCTACCGATATGCCGAGCCTTTCCTCCATAAGCTTTGCAAAACCGTCGATCAGGACAGCGCCCCCGCTGAGGACAATACTGTTGATGTCCTCTTCACCCGAAAAGGACCTGTAATACTCAAAGGTCCTGTAAATCTCGGCGTAAATCTCGTCCGATGTCTTGTCCATTATCTCTACTACAGCCTCGGTGGTCACCCCTTCAGGACGGTCTCCAAGCTTTATCTGTTCCGCGGCCTCCTTGGTGACGGCAAGCGACCTTTCGATTGCATCCGTATGGGCATTACTACCCACAGCCGTATCCCGCGTAAAGACGGTCTGTCCGTTCCTGATGATGCAGACATTCGTTTTGCATGCCCCGATATTTACAAGAGCGACCGTACCGTGATCGGAAACTCCATAATTCAGCTCATACACATTCCCGAGAGCAAAACAGTCTATATCAACAACCACCGGGGTCAGCCCCGCCTGCTGGACTGCATCCACATAATCGTCCATTACCGTTTTTTTTGCAGCTACAAGCATGACGTCCATCATACCGTCTTCATCACGGTCCGGGCCGATGATCTCGAAATCTATATTTACATCCTTGATGTCGAACGGTATATACTGCTCGGCTTCATACTTGATGTTAAGGCTGAGTTCCTCTTCAGTGATCTGGGGCACTTTTATCACCTTTGTGACAACTGAGGAATGGCCGGAAAGGCCTATCGAGACATCCGCTTTTTTGAGCCCTGCCTGGCTGATTAATGCTTTAAGGGAAGAAACAAGTTTTGATTTATTGATAACAAGACTGTCGGAAATAACATCCTTTTCCAGCGGCATCATACTGAACAGCGTAAGTTCGTAACCATCTCTGCCGGCATTCAACTGCGCCAGCTTCAAGTAACGGGATCCAATATCTAAACCGATAACGCCCCTTTTACTTTCGAACATAGACTCTAATTTAACCCAAATTACCCTATTTGTCAAGCGCTTTTTCAAACCCTCCCTGCAATGCAGGGTGGAAACCGCCGCTCTTGCCAATTGCATCGACCTTCCGGATGGACCCCGAGTCCAAAAAACATGCCGTTCCGTTTAATCATATTTTCACGCAAATATCGCGGAAAGGCCCGTATTTACAGCGTCTCATAATTAAACTATAAGACAGACAACCGCAAATATTAAGTGACCGGAATCACAATCACCGGCAAATTTGAAATAAAATGATATGCCGTTTAATTCCCCAAAAAATACACGCGCGTAAATCCTTTTGCAGCGACCTCAAATGGCGCCGGTAAAAATCCTTAACGCAAAAAAGCCCCGCTTACCGCCGCGTCCTTCCGCCGATACTTTCCCGGACGGAATCAAGGCTGTATGATTTGCCGGATGCCGCCTGAAGCACGGCGTTCAGCGCCTCAAGATTGCCAAAGCCTGCAAGCGGACCAAATACCTTATTGAATTCAACTACCCTGCCGTCGAACGACACAATGGAACCCTCATTTTCGATATGCGGCGAATACGGAATCACGGCCCCGGAGCAGGCTGTTATGTCGTTTGGATAAACCGAAAGCGCGGCGATAAATTCTGCGTCCTTCAGCAGCGCCTTTGCAATATCCGGGTATTCATTCAGCGAAAATATTGCGCGCACTCTCCCCTTCTGCAAGGCTTTCTTTATGCCGCCGAGCTTTCCCGGAGAAGAAAAACCAAAGGGACCGTTAAAGACAATATCCCGATACCCCCGCGCATTGCAACCCCTCTGTGCAAGGATAATTCCGTTTCCGTCCCTGTTCCGCCTGCCTGCAATATCCATCAGCCCGGCGGCTGATCCGATGTCCGCAGGATTCATGCCCGCCGCCGTGTTGTTAAAGATAATGATTACACGCTTGGCGGGATCGCGGAATAAAGCTGCTGCCGCCGCCACCCCTTCATCCGGATTACCACTGCCGGAAATATTCTTCGCAAGAGTATCGACTGCAGCGCCTTCCCTCCCTGTTTCACAGTCGAGATGCAGAGGGCCATATTCCTTCAATTCGGGATCGAGACGCCCTATCTGTATGAATTGGGCCCCTTTGCCGGCAGCCCTCTTTACCAGAAAACCCAAAACAGGGTTGTCCGCCGTAAGACCCGGACCGATATTCAATATTACATCCGCCTTCGCAATGTCTTCGCGTGTAACGCCTCCAAGCGCGCTGATATCCGGGATTTTTCCAACTGCCAGGTCTTCGCCCGAGGTGATGAGAGAAGAGCCGAAATGGGCCGCAAGCGACGCTACAAGATAAACTTCCTCGCTGGTCGCCGACGGCGACACTATGAAAAGGATGGAATCATTCCCGTACTTTGCCTTTATTGCGCCAAGCCCGGTCGCAATCGTTCGCGCCGCTGATTCGAGAGACACCTCTCCCTTTCCCGCCACGGAACACGAAACGATCCTTCCCTCTTTTTTCAGATAGGAGCTTTCAAACCTCCCCTTCCTGCAGAGCTCTCCCTCAATATATTTTTCATAAGGCGCGGCCGTTATATGGAAGATGTCCCCGTCAAGGGCATTGATATCGATCTCGCAACCCATGCCGCAATCCGAACAGATAGTGCGCTGCGGAATTGTCCTGAACGGGGCAGGCATCCTGAAGGGATAGTTGAACTCAATAGCGCCCGTAGGGCAGACCTCGATGCAGTTGCCGCAGCCGATACACGGGGTCTCGGCAAGCGGCCTGTCCATTGAAGGTTTCACCACTGTTGAGCTGCCGCGATTGATATAGCCGAGGGCATGTATGCCGATAAGCTCGCCGCAATATCTTACGCACCTTCCGCAAAGTATGCATTTGTTCGGATCAAGGGCTATATAAGGATGTCTCAGGTCGATATCGTATTTCCTGAATTTTCCGGTATACGCCTTCTGGGATGCGCCCGCTTCGGTTGCATATTCTTTAAGGTCGCATTCGAAGATCGTTGTGCAGCCGCAGGTAAGACAGCGGTCCGCTTCATACGCCACTATTTCAGGGGTCACTCCAAGGTCAACCTCGACAAAAGACTTGATCCTTTCACCCGGATCGAGCTTCCTGCTCCTGCTTCGCTCGGTCCTCTCGACATGCGCGAACTGGGACCTGTCGAGTGTTTCGAGTGCCGACTTGCTGCTCAGGAACTCATCCGGGTACCTGGCAATATTACCTGTAGCAAGATACGTGTCTATTATATCTGCGGCCTTTCTGCCCGCGCCTATTGCGTCGATGGCCGCCTTTGGACCGGTCGCAACATCTCCGCCCGCAAAAACCCCCACGGCGCTTGTGGCCAGAGATGCGGGATCAAAATCGATCGTCTTCCATTTGGTCGTCTTTATCTCTCCCCACTTGCTGTTGGCGAGACATGACAGGTCGCTTTCCTGTCCGATGGCCGAGACGATCATGTCGCATTTGAAGACAAATTCGGAATTCTCCTTTTGCAGCGGTCTTCTCCTGCCGCTCGCATCCGGTTCTCCCAGCCGCATCTCAAAACATTCCAGGCCCTCAAGTTTGCCGTTATCCTCGATAACGCCCTTCGGCGCGGTAAGCGTCTTTATCTCTATGCCCTCTTCTATTGAGTCCTCTATCTCTTCCCTGTCCGCAGGCATCTCATCGATAGTTCTCCGGTAAAGGAGCGCCACCTTGTCGGCGCCGCAACGCACCGCGGTCCTTGCCACATCTATCGCCGTGTTGCCTCCGCCCACAACGGCCACCGTGCCGTTCAGTTTCGGGAAGGTCCCCGATTTCTTCACATCCTCAAGGAACCTTATCCCTGTCTGCACAAAAGGACACTCCTCGCCCTCAATACCCATAGGCTTGCCGATCCATGAGCCCATCGCGAGATAAACAGCGTCAAACCCCTTTGCCTTGAGATCATCGAGTGTAAAATCTCTCCCGAGTTTCACCCCGGTCTCCACATCGATACCGTGAGCCAGTATAAAGTTGATCTCCTTGTCCAGCACCTTCTCGGGAAGGCGGTATTCGGGTATGCCGTATCGCACCATGCCGCCGAGTTTCTGCTGCCACTCGAAGATCCTGACCGTATAACCTTTCTTGGCAAGATAATATGCGCAGGTCAGCCCGGAAGGCCCGCCGCCTATAACCGCCACACTCTTCCCCAGCTTCGGGGCCGGAGCAGGTATCTCAAGATTGTCGTACTCCAGATCTGCAATATACCGCTTCACAAAATTCAGGGCCGCCGGCGTGTCGGTATAATTCCTGCGGCAGTTCGCCTCGCAATACCTTACACAAACCCTGCCGCACATAAGCGGCATCGGGTTCGTCCTCCTGACAAGCTTGAGGGCCTCCAGGTATTTGCCTTCTCCTGCAAGCGCAAGGTATCCCTGTATGTCCACATCCGCCGGACAGTTCACATTGCACGGCCCCCTGCAATCCGCGTAATGGTTTGAAAGCAGGAGTTCAAGGGCCGACTTCCTTGCCGCCAGCGCTGCCGGACTGTCGGTCTCTATCTCCATGCCGTTTGCAACCGGCACGGCGCATGACACCAGTATTTTCCCCGACTTGACGTCCTCAACCGAGCAGACAAGGCAGGAGCGATGGGGCTCGAGTCTCGGCTCGTAACACATTGCAGGGATATCGATCCCGTTTTCCCGGGCGACCTGAAGGATCGTTTTGCCCAGGGCTGCGTCTATCTCTTTTCCGTTTATCTTTATCTTTACCATGGTATCCTGCCCCTAATCCTTGCGAATAGCCTTGAAGTTGCAGACCGTGAAACACTTTCCGCACTTCACACACCTGGCCTCATCCACTATGTGAGGCCTTTTCACTTCCCCGCTGATTGCCTTTGCCGGACATCCGCGCGCGCAGAGCGTGCATCCCGTGCAGGCGTCCGGATCGATAACGAATTTCACCAGGGCGGCGCAGGAGTGCGCCGGACAGACATGGTCTCTGATATGCGCCATATATTCATCCCTGAAATATCTGAGCGTCGTGAGCACGGGGTTCGGCGCAGTCACGCCAAGTCCGCAGGAAGAAGCCTTGCCGATATATTGAGCAAGCTCTTCCAGTTTCGGGATGTCTTCTTCATTGCCCTTGCCTGCCACGATCCGCTCAAGGATCTCGAGCATCCTGAGTGTGCCGACCCTGCAGGCCGTGCATTTGCCGCACGATTCATTCTGCGTGAAAGCCAGGAAGAAACGCGCAAGCTCGACCATGCAGGTGTCTTCATCCACCACGATCATGCCGCCCGAGCCCATGATGGCCCCCAGTTTGGTGATCTCTTCATAATCGATCCGCGTATCCGCAAGCGCGGCGGGGATGCATCCGCCCGACGGACCTCCCATCTGGACGCCCTTGAATTTCTTGCCGCCCTTGATGCCGCCGCAGATATCATTTACGATCTCATTGATGGTGATGCCCATCGGCACCTCTACGAGGCCTGCCTTGCGCGCCTTGCCTGCAATCGCAAAGACCTTCGTGCCCTTGCTCTTCTCCGTGCCGTAGGCCGCGTATTTTTCGGGGCCGTTCAGGATGATCCACGGCACACCTGCGAACGTTTCGACATTATTTATATTTGTCGGTTTGCCGAACAGGCCTTTTACTGCGGGATAAGGCGGCCTCACCTTCGGGGTCCCGCGTTTGCCTTCAATGGATGACATAAGGGCCGTCTCTTCGCCGCATACAAAGGCGCCTGCGCCCTCTTTCACGATCAGCCTGAATGAGAAGTTACTGCCGAAGATATTGTCGCCGAGCATCCCCTTCTGTTCGAGAATGGATATGGAGCGCCGGAGCCTGCGCACCGCCATCGGATATTCGGCCCTGCAATAGATGTATCCTTCGGATGCGCCTATGGCGTATCCGCAAATCATCATGCCTTCGATGACCGAATGAGGGTCGCCTTCCAGCACGCTCCTGTCCATGAACGCTCCGGGGTCTCCCTCGTCCGCATTGCAGATGACATACTTTTTCGGGCCTTTGGACTGGCCCGCGAATTTCCATTTCAGGCCGGTCGGGAACCCGCCGCCGCCCCTGCCCCGCAACCCTGAGGCGAGCATCATCTCGATAACCTGTTCCGGGGTCAAGCCGGCGAGAATCTTCTTTATCGCTTTGTATCCGTCACGGTCAATATATTCGTCCAGAGAATCGGGATCGATCACGCCGCAGTTCCTGAGGACGATCTTTACCTGTTTCTTCAGATAATTGAACTCCTCGCCCGACGCATGGTCTTTTACTATGACCCATTCATCAACCGGCTTATTGTCCGCAACATGGCTCGAAAATATCCTTTCAGCCCGCTCTTCAGTCACGTCCCCATACAGGAATACGGCATTGCCGTCGCTTACCTCTACAAGCGGTTCGCGATAGCACATGCCGATGCAGCCGGTTGCAGAGACCGAAACCTGCGGGACGGAACCGGCCAGGCCCTTCAGTTTACCCAGTATCTTGTCGGCGCCTGCCGAGACGCCGCACGTGGCCATTCCTACCGTTATATTTATCACTGTCGACCCCTCTTAACCCTGCGCCTTGCGCCGGTATTCCTTTAACAGCTTACGGACGCTCTGTGCAGTAAGTTTTCCATGGACATCTTCATTAAGAAAAAGGACGGGACCGATGCTGCAGCAGCCAAGACATGCTACCGTCTCGACCGTGAATAGGCCGTCATCCGTCGTATCATTGCACTCGTCGACCTTCAGTTCTTCCCTGATCACATCCAGGAGCAGCATCGAGTCATTCACATGACAGGCCGTTCCGTCGCATACCTTTATCAGATATTTCCCGGGGGCCTTGAGCCTGAACTGTTTGTAAAAGGTCACTACGCTGTAGATATCGCTCTCAGCCGCCCCTGTAATATCGCTTATCTCGTGTATCGCTTCAACGGGAACAAATCCGTTTTCGACCTGCACCTTCTGCAGAAGCGGTATCACATCGCTTTTACGCGTCCGCGACGCGGCAACCTCAGGGCTGAAAAACCTGTAAGCCGTGTTATTAAGCACTTTGTCCCCCCTGACAACACAAATTAAGTAATAATAAATGCGCCTGCATCCCATGCCGGCTTATCCGGATAAACGGCAACCTATTGCCGCTCAATTTCCATTATAGATCATAACCGCGCACATATTCATCGCAGCCCGGGCCACAACAAATTTCTCCCATTTTCAAGGCAGGAATCGCGGCAGGCAGCAAATTTAAAAAAAATTGTAACGGCTGAATGCCATATCTGTCAAGCAACAGAGTCTCTTCACATTGCCGACGAATTGCCTACGATCTGTCGGGATTATCCGCCGCAAACGCTGCCGGACGGACAATAACTATTTGTAAATATGCCACAGCTTAAGTAGAAATTACTTTAACACCTTATCAGAAAGTCAGGATTAATTCATTGCACATGGATGGCCGCTTCTGCATATTATTTCCAAAATTGAATACGCTATCCTGCGCCGAGACTTCGATATGACCGCCCAAAGGAAAGAGCCGGCATTTCCTTCCTTCTTTCATGTCGATTTCTTAATGTCGACATAAAAGACCTTTCTGCCTCCCTTAATGGTCACGACTATTCTTAGATTCATCAATGACTTATTGATAAATTCCAGATAAGAGCCTTATAATGCACATAAATGGCCAACATCAATAATTTCCAATCCACATAATGAGGTTAGCTATGTCAAGTAGAGATCTTACACCTTTACTCTCCATCTATAACCCATGGTGGGAACATCCGCTTGGAACGTGGCGTTCCGACCTGCCCGATTTCAAACGCCATATTGTCGCTGATGTTTTGAGTGATATAGCGGAACTCCAGCAAATAGTTTCAATAACCGGCCCTCGCCGGGTCGGCAAAACCACCGCCCTGCGCCAGACAATCTGCGCTCTTATTGATAATCAAAGCGTGAAGCCGGAGCATATTCTTTACTTTTCTTTTGATGACCCCGAGGTGTTCGGTTCGGAAAACCTGCAGCGGGTCATATTCGACCGTCTGATTGAATATATGAAGCCCGATGCAAATAACAACATCCCCCGATATTTCTTTCTTGATGAAATTCAACGCTTACCCAAATGGGAGCTGTACCTGAAAAAATATTACGATCTTAAGTTCCCGGTCCGTTTTATAGTGTCGGGGTCCGCTTCATCCCATATTTTCCGCAGCAGCCAGGAAAGCCTTTTGGGCCGCATCAAAGACCGGCATATGTTACCTTTCAGCTTCAGGGAATTCTGCCTTTATCAAATGCGCAAAACAGGGTTTTACGATGCACTTCGCAAATATGACGGCATGCGCTCACTATTAATGGCCGGAGAAGGAGAGGCAATTGTGGAGCAGATCGGTCGTCTGGAACACGATCTGGAGCCTTATCAGACCAAGATCAGAGAGGCTGTCATATCATATTGTCGCGAAGGCGGCTTCCCGGAAGTATGGCGGCTTTCAAATCCGCCGAGAAAAATCGAATATCTCATGGATCAGCAGGTTCGTAAAGTCCTGTATGAAGACCTGATGACCCTGACCCAATACCGGAAGCCCGAAAATGTTCTCCGTTTTTTTGTCTATCTGTTAGCGCATCCCGGCATTGAAATCAACATGGCGGGCGTGGCCACTGAAGTTGGTGTGGAGCGTCGTGTGGTAGAAGACAATCTCCCGCGCCTTGTTTTGACTGATCTGATACTGCTTGTCAGAAAATTTACCCATAACCCGCTACGTGTCAGGCAGGGAAATATAAAATGTTACCCGCTTGATCTTGCTCTCAGAAACGCTGTGCTGAAGACATGGGACGATTTCACGAGTGATCCTGTAATTATGGGGCTATATGCGGAAAACCTTGTTGCTCATGAGATCTGCCGGTGGCCTCAGGCAATTGAGGTTACCTACTACCGGGAAAAACGTCAGGAAGTTGATTTCGTCGTCACTCACGGTGGAAATCGCTATCTGCCGATCGAAGTTAAATATCGCAAGAATACCGATGCAGCAGCAGGCTTGCAACATTTCATGAAAAAGTTCGGGGTCGATTTCGGAGCTGTCATAACCCGCGAACGGGTGTGCAGATATGAAAACCGTATTATTTATCTGTCTCTTCGGTATTTCCTGCTTGCGAATTAAGGCCCGACAAAAGAAGCGCCTTCGACAAGGATAGAACACGGAAAATCAGCCCGTCCCTTTTCCCTTTTTCTATCTGAACGTTAAACTCTATGAATTGCTGTCCAAATGATATGTTCCCGGCTTTGACACGTTTTATTTACATGTCCAAAATAATGGTTTATTTGGACATGTAATTTAATAACCAGGAGGTTGTCCTAGGATTTCCAATCATTCGCAACTACCTCTGTCAAGGGTCAAGGGCTGCCCCTCACTCGACAGTGAATCCTGCAAAAGGTAATTGGCAATAAAGGTTAAAAGCTATTAGTAAATCGTGTCGATCCCATTTTTTTCATGAGTTTTTACAGATATGATATTGCAAGATCTGACCCCTTGTCTTCTTATTCATTGGTGAATTCCAGTTCAAAGTGCGCCACGTGAAGCCTGCCAGAAGACTTCATGAGGCGTCTGGTAACCGAGACACTTTCTCGGGCGATGANTTAGCTTT
>JGI20214J51088_10000824_pt1 | contig 21188 bp, 20 predicted proteins | sample WetSurMetagenome_FD_51088 | JGI IMG/M metagenome (IMG submission 51088) | reverse complement strand
CGTCGCGGCGAGCGCGCTGCGAGCCGGCAGCCCGGTTGCGTGCGAGACAAGCGAGGCCAGGCTTTCGTCCTTCAGGCCGAGCGAGCCGAGGTTCAGCGCCACCGGGTCCAGGAAGCTCGCACGCCACTGGCCGAACAGCCCCTTCAGCGTCATGTAGGCCGAGATCGCGAGAAAGGTCAGCACGACGAGCGAGCGCAGGCTGCCGCCTCCGACGCGGATCAGGTTCTTGTTCGCGCAGCCGCCCGCCAGGCTCATGCCGATGCCGAACAGCAGCCCGCCTACCACCAGCGACAGCCAGCGCACCGTGGGCTGCTGGTAGACCGACTTCATCAGGTCGACCTGACCGCTTGCCTGGAGCGCGCTGGCCCCGAGCAGGGCTACCGCGATCGCCAGCAGCCACATCCGCATGCGGCTCCAGTGGCCCATATTGACGACGTCGGAGACCGCTCCCATCGTGCAGAAGTTGGTCTTGTTGGCGACAGCGCCGAAGGCAAACGCGAGCGCGAAGCCTCCCCAGACGACCAGGGCAGCGGGATTGGCGGCAGACAGCATCGTCAGGTTCCTCGGGCAGTGCGGGTCGGGGCGACCCGCCACGGATTCAAGGGGCGCCGGCGACCCGGCCCAGCGTGTGCTGGATGAGGTCGGGTGCGCGCGCGATGCGCATGAACTGACCCAGGCCCAGCGCCGGCCACGATAGCGCGATGCGGTAACGAGCGTACAAGGCATAGGCCTTGTTGCCGACGATGTAGATCTCGTAGGGCAGCGCGGCGACGTTGTCGGGTCCGATCGTGCCCACCCACCAGGCCTCGCCGTGCTCGGGATCGTTCATCGCGACGCCGAAGACGGCGAGCTTGGCGCCCGGCAGCGTAACCTCGTACACCGGTGCCGTCTGCGCGACCCCCTTGGCGAGGTTGTCATGCACCGTGCGCACCGCGTCGTCGAAGCTGGCGAACGTGTTCAGCTCGTTTCGCGACGACTCGATGCGCTCCATGCCGAACATGTAGTGGTAGCTCGGCAGATCGGCCGCCGGCACGTCACCGCCGAACGGCGCACCCGCGCCCAGCGCATGCGCCAGCCGCGCCTGCACCGAGCGGATCGCTGGCTGCGCGGCGTCGAACGCGCCGCGCAGCGTGGCGCGGTACCAGTAGTCCGGGTTCATGTACGAGACCGTGCCGTCACTCTTGATGCCCACGCGCAGCACTGCCGCGACGATCGCGACACCGCCGGCGGCGCGCACCGTGTCGAGCATCGCCGGGTCGGTGACGACGACGCTGGCATAGGCATCAAGCCCGCGCGGCCGGTGACTGCCGACGACGGTGAAGCCGTCGGCGCGAAGCGACTGCTCGACCCGGCTCACCAACGCCGGCAGCGCGGCCGCGGGCAGCGGTGTGCCGGTGACGTAGGGTTGGACAGCGAGAGCGGCCGGCGCGATCAGCAGCGCAAGCAGCGCCAGGAGAACTTGTCTCAAGCGGTCACCTCGTCGAAGGCAGTCTGTCGGAGATCGCGCCGGACCGAAAGGCCCGGCGGTACGCGGCCCGCATCTCGGCGACGCCGGTCGCGGCGCTCAGATGAACAGGCAGACGTCGGTCTCGCCGGCGAACTTCATGAAGGTCGCGGCGCCGCCGTATTCGATGCCGTCGATGAAGTCGGCCTTGTCGAACTCGAACAGGTCCACCGTCATTTGGCAAGCGATGAACTTGACCTCGGCCTCTTGACAGAGATCACGCAACTCGGTGAGCGACGCGACGCCCTTCTTCTTCATCTTCGCCTTCATCATCGAGGTCGCCATCGCCTCCATGCCGGGCAGCATCGAGACCACCACCGGCATCGGTACCGGCATCGGCATCGCCGGGTTGCCGATCGGGCTGATCGCGATCCCGCTCAGGTCCTTGCGCAGCAACTGCAGGCCGTAGAAGGTGAAGAAGATCTGCACCTCCCAGCCCAGGGCGGCCGCGGTCGAGGCCAGGATGAGGGGTGGGTACGCCATGTCGAGCGCACCCTTGGTGGCGATGATCGCCATCTTCTTCGCAGCCATGAGGACTCCGTGCTCGTGTCGAGGCGCGCGGCGCCGTCAGGCCTTCTTCAGGAAGAAGACGTACTTGCTGTTTTCCGTGCCCTGCTCGAGCAACGTGTTGCCGGTCTGCTCGGCGAAGGCCTGCATGTCGCAGACCGAGCCGGGGTCGGTGGCGACGACGCGCAGCACCTGGCCCGGGGCCATGTCGGCGAGCGACTTCTTGGTCTTCACGATCGGCAGCGGGCAGGACAGACCCGAGGCATCGAATTCCTTGTCGAACTTCATTGCATGTCTCCAGATTGCCGTTGAACCGCCCGTGGCGGCATGGCCATTATTGTGATCGGCTGGCGTCGCGCCGGGCACGACCCGCACTCGGATCACGACCGCCCATGGTGGCTATTAGCGCGGTTGCGCCACCTTGGCGTCTATTACCGCGATGGGTGATGCTGCGTAGCCCATGTGGGTAGTGTGGTTTCGAGGGGCCATCGACGCCCGACCCAGGGGTGCGACCTGCGCGGCCGGACGGACCGTCGCTGTCGCCGAACGACCCAATGCGTCGTCGCGCCGACGCTATAGTCACAGTTCTGGAGATGGCATTCCTCCATGAACCGCCGCGCAAGCGGCTGATGATGCCTGCGCAAGGCCGGACCGGGGCGCGGGTGTCGCGTGCGGGTCTGGTTTGACGATCGCACCGCAACGGACGGATTCATGTTCACCTCCATTTTCGCCATCAGCCTGGGCGCAGCGGTCGGCGCATTGCTGCGCTGGCAACTCAGCGTCTGGCTGAACGCGCTGTTCCCGACCCTGCCGCCCGGGACGCTGGTGGCCAACTTGGTCGGTGCCTACGTGATCGGCGTCGCGGTGGCGTTGTTCGCGCGCCACCCGGGCTGGGCGCCGGAGTGGCGGCTGTTCGTTATCACCGGGATGCTCGGCGGACTGACCACCTTTTCGACTTTCTCGGCCGAGGTCTCGGCGCTGCTGCAGCAAGGCCGCCTTGCCTGGGCCGGCGCTGAGATCGCGGCCCATGTGCTGGGGTCGCTCGCCCTCACGCTGACCGGCATGGCCAGCGTCGCCGCGCTGCAGCGTTTCTGATTCCGAGGAGCTTGCACCATGCAGGGTTTCCAGCTCACGTTCTTCACCCAACAGGACCGCCGCCACGGCCACCAGCCGCTGGGCGAATGGCTGCTCGAGGAAGCGCGGCGCCAGGGCATCGCCGGCGCGACGCTGTCCACCGCCGCCGAGGGCTTCGGCCACGGAGGCCGGCTGCACTCGGCGCATTTCTTCGAGCTCGCCGAGCAGCCGGTGCAGGTGATGATGGCGGTCGAACCGGCTGCCATGGTTCGGATGTTCGCGCGCCTCAAGGAGGAGGGCGTCGACGTCTTCTACGTCAAGACGCCGATCGAGTTTGGCAGCACCGGCGGCGCCTGATGTGGCGTGCGCTGCGCGGGCTGCCGCGCACGGTCTGGCTGATCGGGCTGATCAGCCTGGTCAACGATTCGGCCTCGGAGATGCTGTATCCGCTGATCCCGCTGTACCTCGCGTCGGTGCTGATGTCCGGCCCGCGTGTGCTCGGCTTTATCGAAGGCGTTGCCGAGGCCACGGCCAGCCTGCTCAAGCTGTTCTCCGGAGTTGTCGTCGACCGCACCCGGCGCGGCAAGCCCTGGATCGTGTTTGGCTACGCGCTAGCCGGCCTCGGGCGCCCGCTGATCGCGTTCGTCGGCAGCTGGCCCTGGCTGTTCGTGATCCGCTTCTCCGACCGCGTCGGCAAGGGTCTGCGCACCGCACCGCGCGACGCCTTGCTCGCCGCGAGTGCCGGGCCCGAGCGGCGCGGGCTGGCCTTCGGCGTCCACCGCGCGATGGACAACGCCGGTGCGGTGATCGGACCCGTCCTGGCCGCCGCGCTGCTTGGCACCGGGCTGGCGCTGCGCGACGTGTTCCTGTGGTCCTTCGTGCCCGGCCTGCTGTGCTTGGCGCTGTCGCAGGCGATTCGCGAGCCGGCGCAGCCGCTGCCGCGGCTGGCGCGCCGCACGGCCTGGCGCCTCGGCGAGCTGCCTTCGGTGCTGCGCCGCTACCTGGCGGTGGTCGCGCTGTTCACGCTTGGCAACTCGTCGAACATGTTCCTGCTGCTGCGTGCGCGCGAGCTCGGTCTGACCGAGGCGCAGGTGCCGCTGCTGTGGGCCGGCGTCTCGGCGGTGGCGATGCTGCTGTCTACGCCGCTGTCCGGGCTGTCCGACCGATACGGGCGCAAGCGCTTCCTGGTCGGTGGCTACCTCGCCTACGCCGGCGTCTACCTCGCGCTGGCGCGGCTGCAGACCGACGGCGCAGCGATGCTCGCGCTGTACGCGCTCTACGGCGTGTTCCTCGGCGCCACAGAGGGCGTCGAGAAGGCGATGGTCGCCGACCTCGCGCCGGCCGAAGGCAGCGGCGCGGCCTTCGGATGGTTCAACCTCGTCGCCGGCATCATGCTGCTGCCGGCCTCGCTGCTGTTCGGCTGGCTCTACCAGTCGGTCTCGGCGGCGTTCGCGTTCAGCGTCTCGGGCGCTCTGGCGATGGCCGCGGCCGCGTTGCTGCTGGGCTGGGTGCGCGTGCCGGCGCGCGCCTGATCGGCAACGCGCCGGCGGCGCGGCATCACGACTTCGGTGCCGTCGGCGCGGCCGGCATCACCACTGGCGCCTTCGTCACGCGGACCTTGCCGCCGGTCGTGACGATGATCACCGGGTCGCCCGGATTGAATGTCTCGCTGCTCTTGGCCTGGACGATCGCGCGCCGCTCGCCGTTGCGCAGTTGGACCAGGATCTCCTCGGCCTGCTCGCGCGTTCCCATGCGCTCGGCCGCGTTGCCGATCACGCCGCCGACGACGGCGCCGATCACGCCGACCGCGACCGATTCGCGGCTACCGCCGACGCTGCTGCCGGCGACGCCGCCGACGATGCCGCCGGCGGTCGCGCCGATGCCACTTTGCGATCCCTCGACGACGACAGGCCGCACCGAGAGCACGGTTGCGTCGAGCACGGTGCTCATGCGCTGCGCATCGCGCGGGCTGATGACGTCCGGGCTCGTGGTGCTGCAGCCGCTCAAAACGGCGAGCAGGGCAGCGGCGGCGATCACGCGGTTCATCGAAGGTTCTCCTTGGCGGTCCATGACGGCGATCGGGACGCGCCCGATTCGAATGCCGACGATGTTCGCAGATCGGCGCCGGTATCGCTCCGCGGCGCGCGTCCCGGCCCGTAAAGTTGTGTTGCCTTTCGGCGCTTCACGGATCAGCCGTGTAGCCGGCTGCTGCGCGGCACCGAAGCNAGCAAGAAGTCCATCTGGTCGGCCAGTATGCGCCGCCCGCGCAGGATCATGTCCTCGTGCAGGCTGGGCACGTAGGGCAGGTAGAGCAGGCTCATATGGGCCTCCTCGGGCAGCCGGCTGCCCTTGCGGCCGTTGCAGCCGCGGCACGCGGTGATGCAATTCATCCAGGTGTCGGCGCCGCCGCGCGAGACTGGCCGGATGTGCTCGCGCGTGAGTTCGTCGAAGTGGAAATGCCCGCCGCAATAGGCGCAGACATGGCGGTCGCGTACGAACAGCTTGGGGTTGCTCAGCGCCGGCGTCAGGCGCCAGGCGCGCGTGGGCACCGCGCCGCGCACTGCGACGATCGGGTGCACCTCAATGCGCGACTGCAGCCCGGTCGTGCGCTGGATGCCTCCGCGCAGTACCTTGAACGCATGGCCCAGCGTCCACGCGATGCTGTCGCTGGCATACAGCAGCGCGGCCTCCTTGGCCGTGATCCAGGCCTGCGGGCGCCCGGAAACGTCGAGTTGCAGCACGTCCATCGAACGTTCTCCTGCACAAAGGATACCAAGACGACGCCGACACCTGCCGTCGCCGCCGCGATGCTTCGATGACAATGGCTCATGTTGTCGATCACGCGCTGTCGGGCGGCCCTGATCGGGGCCATCCTCGTTTTCTGGGCCGCTCTCGCGGCGGCGACCGCGGCCCCGGCACCGCTGCCGCCTTTGCCCGCCGCGCCGCCGGCCGACGGCACCCAGCGCGCCTTCGCCGGCGCGCGCGCGAAACTGCTCCAGGTGCGCACGCTGCTGCGCGGGCAGGACAGCCAGGCCTCGGTTGGCTCGGGCTTTCTCGTCAGCGACGACGGGCTGCTCGTCACTAACTACCACGTCGTCAGCCAGTACGCGCTGCAGCCGGCGCAGTACCGGCTCGTCTTCGCCACAGCTGATGGCCGCCAAGGCGCGCTGCAACTGCTCGACGTCGACGTCGTACACGATCTCGCGCTGCTCCGGCCGGCCGATCCCTCGCTGCTCGCCGGGCGTGGAAAGCTCGAGTTCCGACCCGCGGCCGAACCGCTGCTGCGTGGCGAGCGCATCCGCTCGCTGGGCAACCCGCTCGACGTCGGCTTCGCGGTTGTCGACGGTGCGTACAACGGCCTCGTCGAGCGCAGCTTCCTGCCGACGATCTTTTTCGGCGGCTCGCTCTCGGCTGGCATGAGCGGCGGCCCAGCGCTCGACGACCAGGGGCGTGTGATCGGCATCAACGTCGCGACCCGGCGCGACGGCGAGCAGGTCAGCTTCCTCGTACCGGCGTCGTTCGCGCAGGCGCTGATGCAGCGCAGCCGCAACGCCAAGCCGGTCACCGACCCGATGTACCCGCGCCTGGTAGCGCAGCTGCTCGTGCATCAGGACGCGCTGACCCAGGCCTTCCTGGCCCAGCCCTGGCGGCCGGCAGGCAACGCGCATTACCGCATCCCGGTGCCGCAGGAGCAGTTCATGCGCTGCTGGGGGCGCAGCACGCCGCCCGAGTCGCGCGGGCTGCAGTTCGAGCGCTCGGACTGCGCGATGGACAGTCGGATCTACATCAATGGCGCGCTCCTCACTGGCTACCTCGCGGTGCGCCACGAGGCCTATGACGGCCGGCGCATCGGCACGCTGCGCTTCCTCGAGCGGTACGCGCAGAGCTTTCGCAACGAGTTCTTCGGCACCGGCAGCCGCCAGCAGACGCCGCCGCAATGCGAGGAGCGTACCGTCGCCGGTGCCGGCCTGCCGCTGCGCGCCGTGCTGTGCATGCGTGCATACAAGAAGCTCGTCGGCCTGTACGACATGAGCCTGCTCGTCGCGACGCTGGACGGGGCCGACACCGGCGCGCAAGGTCGCTTCGACGTCTTCGGCGTCTCGTTTGACAACGCGCAACGTCTGGCCGCGCACTATCTGGCCGGCTTCGGCGTCCTTGGCCCGGGCACGAAGGAGGCTTCATGATCGCGTCGGGCCGCACCCAAGCGCGAATTCCGCATCGCAGCGCGCGGAGGGTCGTGCAGTGAACGCGCCGCTGGCCCTGGTCGAACTGCTCGAGCGAGACGGGCGCGTGCGCCGCGCGCTGCCGGTCACGCAATGGCCGCTGCGCATCGGGCGCGCGATCGACAACGACCTCGTGCTCGACGACCCCCATGTCGCGCCCTACCACGCGTGCATCGAGGCCGGCGACGACGGTCAACCCTGGCTCGTGGCCTTGCCGACCTTGAACGGGGTCCAGGTCGGCCGGCGCCGGCTCGGCGCTGGCGAACGCACCCGGCTCACGGGGGCCGACCTTGGTGGCTGGACGCTGGGCACCGCGCGGCTGCGCGTGCGCCTGGCAGGCGAGGCGCTTGCGCCCGAGCGTGCACTGCACGTCGAGGCCGGCCACGGGACGACGATCCTGTTCGCGCTTGCGCTCTGGGCCTGGCAGCTCGCGGCGCAGGCGATCCGGCTCGATCCGGGCGCCAAGATCACCGAGTGGCTGGCGCCGCTGCTGGGCGTACCGGCCAGCGTTGCTGCGTGGTGCCTGGCCTGGGCGCTGGCGTCCAAGCTGTTCCAGCAACGTTTCGACTTCTGGTCGCATGTCGCTGTAGCGGTGCGCTACCTGCTCGCCATCGAGGTCGCCGGCTTCGTGCTCGACGGGGCGGCCGCGGTGACCTCATGGGCCTTTCTGTCGCGCATCGGCGGCGCGGTCGAGGCGGCGATCGGTGTCGCGATGCTCTGGGCCCATGCGCGCTTGGTGCTGCCCAACCGCGTGCGCTCGCTTGCGCTGTTCGCGAGCGGCGCCTACGTCGTCGGCGCCGCTATCGTCGTGACGCAGAACCTGCAGCGCACCGACCGCGTCTTCACTGAGCTGTACTCGGCCACGCTGCCGCCGCCCGGGCTGGTGTGGGGGCGGCGGGTCGCACCGGCCACGTTCGTGCGCGACACGGCCGCGCTGCGCGAGCGCCTCGACCGCAGCGTGCGTGAGGCGCAGGCCGAGCAGAAGGACGATCCGGCCGACGCCGGCGATTGAACGCCGCGGGCGCGGGCAGGCCGTTTAGGACATCGTCCCTAAAAATATCTGTTCGCGTGCATCGCGTGAGCGCCCGTTCTCGGCAAAATAGAACGGTCGTTCGATTCACTCTGGTCTGCCCTCCATGACTGTCGCCGTCTCGCCTGCGCCCGCCGCGCCGCGCACCCTGCAAAAAGGGCAGCAGACGCGTGCCACGATCCTGGATGCCGCACTAGGCCTGGCGTCGCACATGGGGCTCGAGGGCCTGTCGATCGGCGCGCTCGCCGAAGTCACGCGCATGAGCAAGTCGGGTGTCTTCGCCCACTTCGGCTCGCGCGAGGAACTCCANATCTCGGTCGTGCGCGAGTATCACCGCCGCTTCGAGGACGAAGTGTTCTTTCCGGCGATGCGCGAGCCGCGCGGCCTGCCGCGGCTGCGCACGCTGTTCGAGCGATGGATCCGCCGCGTCTCGCAGGAACTGGACTCGGGCTGCATCTACATCAGCGGCGCGGTCGAGTTCGATGACCGTCCCGGCCCGGTGCGCGACGCGCTGGCGTCGATGGTGCGCGCCTGGCAGCAGGCGCTCGAGCGCGCGATCCGGCAGGCGGTCGACGAAGGTCATCTGCGGGCCGACACCGACCCCGCGCAGATGTTGTTCGAGATCCACGGCCTGATCCTCGCGCTGCACCACGACGCGCGCTTCCTGCGCAACCCCGGTGTCGTGGACCGCGCGCGCGCCGGTTTCGAGCGCGTTGTCGAGCTTTACCAGGCGCCGCCGGCTGCGGTGCCCGCCGCACGCGGCGCGCGCAGCGCACGCCGCTGACGCCCCCCATTCCCGTTTTCGAGAGGAGTTCCCCATGGCCCAGTACCAACCGCCGTTGCGCGACATGCAGTTCGTGCTGCACGAGTTGCTCGCCGTTACCGAGACACTGAAAGCACTGCCGCGGCACGCCGAGGTCGATGTCGAGACGATCAACGCCGTGCTTGAGGAAGGCGGCAAGTTCGCCGCCGAGGTGGTTTTCCCGCTCAACATCAGCGGCGACGAGGAAGGCTGCACGCTCGACCAAGCGACGCACGAAGTGCGCGCGCCAAAGGGCTTCAAACGGGCCTACGCGACCTACGTCGAAGGCGGCTGGCCGGCGTTGAGTTGCGATCCCGAATACGGTGGCCAGGGCCTGCCGATCGTGCTCAACCAGTGCTTCTTCGAAATGCTGAACTCGGCCAACCAGGCCTGGACGATGTACCCCGGTCTCTCGCACGGCGCCTACGAATGCCTGAAGGCGCACGGCACCGACGAGCAGCGCCGTACCTACCTGCCCAAGCTGGTAAGCGGCGTCTGGACCGGCACGATGTGCCTGACCGAGCCGCACTGCGGCACCGACCTCGGCCTGCTGCGCACCAAGGCGGAGCCGCTGCCTGACGGCCGCTACAAGCTCAGCGGCCAGAAGATCTTCATCTCGGCCGGCGAGCACGATCTGACCGAGAACATCGTCCACCTGGTGCTCGCGCGGCTGCCAGACGCGCCCGCTGGCAGCAAGGGTATCTCGCTCTTCGTCGTGCCCAAGTTCGCCGTCGGAGCCGACGGCACCTTGGGCGAGCGCAACCCGATCTTCTGCAGCGCGATCGAGCACAAGATGGGCATCCACGGCAACGCGACCTGCCAGATCATGCTCGACGGCGCGGTCGGCACGCTGGTCGGCGAACCGCACCGCGGCCTGGCGGCGATGTTCGTGATGATGAATGCGGCGCGTCTGGGCGTGGGCAACCAGTCGCTCGGGCTCACCGAAGTCGCGTACCAGAACGCGGTCGCCTACGCGAAAGACCGCATCCAGATGCGCAGCCTATCGGGCCCGAAGGCGCCGGACAAGCCGGCCGATCCGATCATCGTCCACCCCGACGTGCGCAAGATGCTGCTCACTGCGCGCGCCTACGCCGAAGGCGGCAGGGCGCTGGCGATCTGGACTGCACTGCAGATCGACCGCGAGCTCTCTAGCGACGACGAGGACGAACGCAAGGACGCCGCCGACCTGGTGGCGCTGATCACGCCCATCATCAAGGCCTTCCTCACCGACAACGGCTGGATCGCGACTTCGCATTGCATGCAGGTCTTCGGCGGCCACGGCTACATCCGCGAGTGGGGCATGGAGCAGTTCGTGCGCGACGCCCGCATCAACATGATCTACGAAGGCACGAACACGATCCAGTCGCTGGATCTGCTCGGCCGCAAGGTGCTCGCCGACAACGGCGCGAAGCTGAAGAAGTTCGGCAATCTGGTCGCCGACTTCGTCGAGGCCGAAGGCGTGAACGAGGCGATGCAGGAGTTCGTCAACCCGCTCGCCGACCTGGGCGACAAGGTGACCAAGCTCACTACCGAACTCGGCATGAAGGCGTTCGCAAACGCCGATGAGGTCGGCGGCGCCGCAGTCGACTACCTGCGCGTGGCCGGCCACTTGGTGTTCGCCTACTTCTGGGCGCGCATGGCCAAGGTCGCGCTCGAAAAGCAGGGCTCGGGCGACGCGTTCTACACCGCCAAGCTGCACACCGCGCGCTTCTACTTCGCCAAGCTGCTTCCCGAGACGGCTGGGCTCATCCGCAGCGCGCGTGCCGGCGTCGCGCCGCTGCTCGCGATGGACGAGGCGCTGTTCTGAGCACCGCAAGNGCAGGGCTGCACCCAGCCTGCCGCTTGCGCGGGGGGTGAAACAAAGTGGCGGAGCCACACTTGCTTTAGAACCCATCACTACGACTGCCGAGGAGACCGACGATGAAGACCCCCCTTGCCGCGCTGCTGCTGGCCGCGGCCGCCCCTCTGGCCTGGGCCCAGGCCACGCCCGTCGGGCTGTGGAAGACGATCGACGATGAGACGCACCAGGCCAAGTCGCTGGTGCGCATCGTCGACGACGGCGGCGTGCTCAGCGGCAAGGTCGACAAGCTGCTCGACCCGGCCAAGCAGGATGCGAAGTGCGAGAAGTGCAGCGACGCGCGCAAGGACCAGCCGGTGCTCGGCATGACCATCCTCGACGGCGTGAAGAANCACGCCGACGAGTCCTACTGGGACGGCGGAAAGATCCTCGACCCGAACAACGGCAAGACCTACCGCGTGCGTCTGACGCCCAAGGACGGCGGCAACGAGCTGCAAGTGCGCGGCTACATCGGCCCCTTCTACCGCAACCAGATCTGGCAACGCGTGGAATGACTACCGCTGGAGATACCGTGACCCAATTCCAAGTCCGCAAAGTCGCCGTGCTCGGTGCCGGCGTGATGGGGGCGCAGATTGCCGCTCATCTGGTCAACTGCAACGTGCCGGTCGTGCTTTTCGACCTGCCGGCCAAGGACGGCGACGCGGGAAAGGCCTCGTCGTCCACGTTCGCGAAGAACGGCATCGTCACGAACGCGGTCGAAGGGCTGAAGAAGCTCAAGCCCGCGCCGCTAGGCCTGCCCGAACTGACGGCGCGCATCCAGCCGGCCAACTACGAGGAGCACCTCGCGCTGCTCGCCGGCTGCGACCTGGTGATNGAGGCGATTGCCGAGCGCATGGACTGGAAGCTCGACCTCTACCGCAAGATCGCCCCGCACGTGGCGCCGCAGGCCATCGTCGCGAGCAACACCTCGGGGCTGTCGATCACCAAGCTCTCGGACGTACTGCCCGAGAGCCTGAANCCGCGCTTTTGCGGNATCCACTTTTTCAACCCGCCGCGCTACATGGCGCTGGTCGAACTGATCGACACGCCCGCCACGCAGCNCGAGGTGCTGGACGGGCTCGAGGCCTTCGTGACCACGGCCCTCGGCAAGAGCGTGGTGCGCGCCAAGGACACGCCGAACTTCATCGCCAACCGCGTCGGCATCGCCGGCATGCTGGCGACGATGAAAGAGGCCGAGACCTACGGCCTCAGTGTCGACGTCGTCGACGACCTCACCGGCAAGAAGCTGGGCCGCGCGTCCAGCGGCACTTTCCGCACCGCCGATGTGGTGGGCCTGGATACGATGGCCCACGTCATCAAGACGCTTCAGGACAACCTGGTCGACGACCCGTTTTTCCCCAGCTATGCGACGCCGCCGGTGCTGAGCGCGCTGATCGGGCAGGGCGCGCTCGGCCAGAAGAGCGGCGCTGGCTTCTATAAGAAGGTCGGCAAAGATATCCTGCGCCTGGACCCGGCCAGCGGCGGCCACGTGCAGGCGCAGGAAGCAGGCACTTACGTGCCTGCGGGCAAGAAGGCCGACGAGATCGTCGCGCGCATGCTCAAAAAGCCGGCCGCCGAACGGCTGAAGCTGCTGCGCGAGAGCTCCAACGCGCAGGCCAAGTTCCTCTGGGCGATCCTGCGAGACGCCTTCCACTACGCTGCGGTGCATCTCGCCGACATCGCCGACAACGCGCGCGACGTCGACTTCGCGATGCGCTGGGGCTTCGGCATGCAGCAAGGCCCGTTCGAACTTTGGCAGGACGCCGGCTGGCAACAAATTGCGCATTGGGTGAAGGAAGACATCGACGCCGGCCAGGCGCTGAGTTCGGCGCCGCTGCCCGACTGGGTGTTCGACGGGCGCACCGGCGTGCACACGCGCGAAGGCTCGTGGAGCCCGAGCCGCAAGACCTACGTGCCGCGCAGCACACTGCCTGTGTATGCCCGCCAGCCATTCCCCGAAAGCGTCTCGGGCAGCGGCGCGACCTCGGCGCTGAAGAGCGGCACCGAGGTCTTCCGCAACGACGAGATCCGCGTCTGGACGCCCGACGGCGAGGTGCTCGTCGCGAGCATCACCGCCAAGCTGCACCTGATCAGCCCGCTCGTCACCGAAGGCTTGTTGAAGGCCGTGGAGCTGGCCGAGGCCGAGTACCAAGGCCTGGTGATCTGGTCGCCCGACGACGTCTTTTCGGCCGGCGCCAACCTCGAAGCGCTGATGCCGGTGTTCATGAAGTCGGGCGCCAAAGGCATCGCGCCCGAAGAGAAGAAGCTGCAGGACGCGATGTTGCGCATCCGCTACGCCCAGGTGCCGGTCGTGAGCGCGATCCGCGGCCTCGCGCTCGGCGGCGGCTGCGAGCTAGCCGTCTACAGCGCGCGCCGCGTCGCCCACCTCGAGAGCTACATCGGTCTGGTCGAGGTCGGCGTCGGGCTGATCCCGGGCGGCGGCGGCTTGGCCTACATCGCGCGCCGCGCCGCCGAGATGGCGGCGGCCGGAAACGCCAACGCCGACATCCTGAAGTTCGCCGTCGACGGCTTCACGAACGCGGCGATGGCCAAGGTCGGCACGAGCGCGATCGAGTCGAGGAAGCTCGGCTACNTGGTCGACGGCGACGTCATCGTCGCGCACAAGGACGAACTCCTGTTCGTCGCCATCACGCAGGCCAAGGCGATGGCCGCGAGCGGTTGGCGCGCGCCGGCGCGAGTGCCGTTCCCGGTGGCCGGGCGCAACGCCATCGCCACCGTCAAGGGCCAGCTCGCGAACATGCGCGACGGCGGCTTCATCAGCGCGCACGACTTCCACATCTCGACACTGATCGCCGAAGTGATCTGCGGCGGCGACGTCGACGCCGGCTCGCTCGTGACCGAGGAGTACCTGATGGCGCTGGAACGCGAGCGTTTCTGCGCGCTGCTCGAGCACCCGAAGAGCCAGGAACGCATCATGGGCATGCTGCAGACCGGCAAGCCCGTAAGAAATTGACGACCACCCACAAAGCGCCTGTGGCGCTCCCCCTTGAGGGGGAGCCGTGGGCGGACCGGGAAAACCGGATCAGCGGCGGCCGCTTGAGTCCGACACACGGAGCATCGACATGAGCATGAAGCAAGTCCAGGACGCCTACATCGTCGCTGCCACGCGCACGCCGATCGGCAAGAGCGGCCGCGGTGTTTTCAGGAACACGCGCCCGGACGACTTGCTCGTTGCGGCGGTGAAGAACGCTCTCGCCCAGGTGCCCACGCTGGACCCGAAGGCGATCGAGGACGCGATCATCGGCTGCAGCTTCCCAGAGGGCGAGCAGGGCATGAACATGGCCCGCGTCGCGATGGTGCTGGCCGGCCTGCCGCATTCGGTGGGCGGCGTCACGGTGAACCGCTTCTGCGCCAGCGGGCTCACTGCGCTCGCGATGGCGGCCGACCGCATCCGAGTCGGCGAGGCCGACGTGATGATCGCCGGCGGCGCCGAGAGCATGAGCCTGGTGCCGATGGGCGGCAACAAGCCGAGCTTCAACCCAGAGGTGTTCGCCCGCGACGAGAACGTCGGCATCGCCTACGGCATGGGCCTCACCGCCGAGAAGGTGGCTGCGCAGTGGAAGGTCAGCCGCGAAGCGCAGGACGCGTTCGCGCTGCAATCGCACCAGCGCGCCCTGAAGGCGCAGGCCGCCGGCGAGTTCGGCGACGAGACGACGCCCGTCACCGTCGTCGACCGGTTCCCGAACCTGGCGAACGCCGAGGACGGCGAGGTGTCGACGAAGACGCGGACCGTCACGCTCGACGAAGGCGCGCGCCCCGACACCAGCCTCCAGGGCTTGGCGAAGTTGAAGCCGGTGTTCGCGGCGAAGGGCAGCGTCACCGCCGGCAACAGCAGCCAGACCAGCGACGGTGCCGGCGCGCTGATCGTCGCGAGCGAGCGCGCGATCAAGCAGTTCGGCCTGAAGCCGCTGGCTCGCTTCGTCAGCTTCGCCGCGCGTGGTGTGCCGCCCGAGATCATGGGCATCGGCCCGATCGAGGCGATCCCGGCGGCGCTGCGCTACGCCGGGCTCAAGCTCGACGAACTCGGCTGGATCGAGCTCAACGAGGCGTTCGCCGCGCAGGCGTTGGCGGTCATCGGTTCGCTCGGGCTCGACCCGGCGAAGGTCAACCCTATGGGCGGCGCGATCGCGCTCGGCCACCCGCTGGGCGCAACCGGCGCAATCCGCGCCGCGACCGTGGTGCACGCGCTGCATCGCCACCAGCTGAAGTACGGCATGGTCACGATGTGCGTCGGCATGGGGCAGGGCGCCGCTGGCATCCTCGAAAGGGTATGAAATGAGCATCCGCACCGCCACCCTGAACGGCGTCGCGACGATCGAGATCGCGCGCCCGGAGAAGAAGAACGCGCTCACGATCGCGATGTACCAGGCGATGGCCGACGCGCTCGCTGCCGCGGCCGCCGAGACCGCGGTGCGTGCTGTGCTGATCACCGGCCAACCGGGCATCTTCACCTCGGGCAACGACATCGAGGACTTCATGGCGCGCCCGCCCGGGCAGGGCAGTGACGCGGCCGAGTCGCCGGTGTTCCGCTTCATGCGCGCGCTGCTCGACTGCGACAAGCCGGTCGTCGCGGCCGTCACCGGCGCGGCCATCGGCATCGGCACGACGATGCTGCTGCACTGCGATTTCGTCTACGTCGCCGACGAGGCGCGCCTGGCGATGCCCTTCGTCGGCCTCGGCCTGGTGCCCGAGTTCGCGTCCAGCCTGCTCGTGCCGCAGCTGATGGGCCACGCGCGCGCGGCCGAGAAGCTGCTGCTCGGCGACCCGTTCACGCCCGAACAGGCGGTGGAGTTCGGCCTCGCCAACGCGGTGCTGCCGGCGGGCGAGGTCGTGAACCACGCACGCCGCGTCGCCGAGCGCTTCAACGCGCTGCCGCCGGGCGCGGTGCGCGAATCCAAGCGGCTGCTGCGCGGGCCGCAGCGCGAGGCGGTGCTAAGGACGATCCGCAGCGAGGGCGAACTGTTTGGTGCCCGCCTGCGTAGCCCCGAGGCGATGGAGGCCTTCCAAGCCTTCTTCCAGAAGCGCAAGCCGGATTTCTCGAAGTTCTAGCGCGAAGCGCCGGGCCATGTCGCTCGCCGTCAAGCTCGTGCTTACGCCACTGCTGGTGGCGCAGGCGTTGCGCACGCGCAGCAAGCTGCCGCGCCTGGCGGAGGCCGAGGGCGAGCGCCACGGCGCCGTTGGCGACGGCCCGCGGCTGCGCCTACTGATCGCCGGCGATTCGTCGGCGGCCGGCGTCGGCGTCGTCAGCCAGCGCGAGGCCCTGGCAGGCCAGCTGACGGGGCGGCTCGCCGAGGCCTGCGCGGTGCGCGTGGAATGGCGACTGGTCGCGAAGAGCGGACTGACCACGGCGCAGACGCTAGATCTGCTGCGGCGCGAGGCGCTGGAACCCGGCGCCCATCGCGGGCAGCCCTGGCATTTCGACATCGCCGTCGTCGTGACCGGCGTCAACGATGTCATCGACCAAGTGCCATCGCGGCGTGCCGTCGCGGCGCGCGAGGCGCTTGCGAATTGGCTGCGCAACGCGCTCGGCGTGCGCCACATCGTCTTCGCGCCGCTGCCGCCGGTGCACGAGTTTCCCGGCCTGCCGCAGCCGCTACGCTGGGTAGCGGGCAGCGACGCGCGTCGCCACGACACCGCGATGGCGCGCTGGGCCGCCACGCGCGCCGACGTCTCGCGTGTCGAGATGACCATGCAGCTCAACCGCGGCGTGATGGCCAGCGACGGCTTGCATCCCGGCGAACCGGTCTACCGCCAGAGCGCCGGCGCGATCGCACGCCACATCGCCGCCACCATCTGGCCCCTGCTTCCGAAGGAGACCGCGTCATGATCCGCAGCCTGCAAGGCAAGACCATTGTCATTACCGGTGCCAGCCGCGGTATCGGGCTGGCGATCGCGAAGCGCGCCGCCGCCGACGGTGCCAACATCGTGCTGCTCGCCAAGACGACCGAGCCCAACCCCAGGCTGCCGGGCACGCTGTACAGCGCGGCCGAGGAAATCGTCGCAGCAGGCGGCCAGGCCTTGCCGGTGCCGACCGACATCCGCGACGAGGCCGCGGTCGCGGCAGCGGTGGCCGCCGCGATCGAGCGCTTCGGCGGCATCGACATCCTGGTCAACAATGCGAGCGCGATCAGCCTGACGCCGACCGCGGTCACGCCGATGAAGCGCTTCGACTTGATGTTCGGCGTCAACGTACGCGGCACCTACTGCTGCACCCAGGCCTGCCTGCCGGCGCTGAGCGCCAGCGCAAAGGCCGGGCGCAACCCGCACGTGCTGAACATGAGCCCGCCGCTGAGCATGCGCGAGCACTGGTTTCGCCCGCACGTGGCCTATACGATGGCTAAGTACGGCATGAGTGAGTGCACGCTCGGTCATGCGGGCGAGTTCCGACCGCTGGGCATCGCCGTCAACAGCTTGTGGCCGCGCACCGCGATCGCGACCGCGGCACTGCAGATGATCCCCGGTGTGGATCTGAAGCTGTGCCGCAAGCCCGAGATCCTGGCCGACGCCGCGTGGTGGATCCTGACCAGCGATGCGAAGGCCACGACCGGGCAGTTCTTCATCGACGACGAACTGCTCGCCCACCACGGCATCCACGACCTCGAAAAGTACTCGGTGACGCCGGGAACGACGAAGTTCATCCCCGACTTCTTCGTCGATTGAGGGCGGCTCAGAGTTCAGGCACCCGGCGTCGCCAGCACAGCGGTGCCAGCGGCGACGGCCGACGCAGCTGGCTGTCCGGTTGCGCTGCGGACTGGCCGTCATTTTGCTGCGGCCTTGGGCGGAGCCCATAACTTCAGCTTGCAGTGCTCGGCGGTGTGCAAGTAGTCTTTGTCCGTCGTCAGAAGGGCAAGGCTGTGCCTGATGCACGGCTGTGCGATCAATGCATCGATGGTTTCGAGCTGGATCGCGGCCGCGCGGCAAGTGTTCCGAAGGTCAGCGGCGGCAGTGTGGTCTTCGCGGTCGGGCTGAATGAGTGCGAGCCTTGGATGGGCCGAAGCCCTGCAGCAACCCCTGCAAGAAGATGCCCGTAGTGACAACTACATCCGCGCCGGCAAGCGCATCGCTGAGCGCGGCTACCGCTGGTTCGGTGGCTGGAGCGTCCCGGCGTAGCGCCAGGGACCGGACGCCGGTGTCGACGAGCTGGGTCGCTTAACAGTCGGTTCAATCGTCAGCGGCTTCCTTCGTCGGCGTCGGATAGGGCTGCTGCATCGCGGCCACGCCCACCTCGAGCAGTGACTTGAGGTTGGACACGACCTTGGGCCATCCACCGGACACCGCTTCGATCAGCTTCGAAGCTTCCTTCTCGATGGAGTGGGTGATGGACAGCTTGACCGCCGCTCCACTGGGCTCGAGTTCCATCGTGCAGAGCGACGCACCTTCGACCTTGAGTTCCTGTCGAAACTGGTTCTGCCAGCGGATCACCAGACGCTGTGGCGGGCGGGCTTCGACGATCTCACCCGAGTCATAGACGACTCCTTCGGGCGAAATCAACTTCCAGGGCGAGCCGGGCGTCCACGCGCTCTCGCAGTGCATGCCGAACCAGTACTCCTTCATGAATTCGCCGTCCGTCAGTGCCGCCCAGAGCTTCTCCGGCGTGGTGCGGATGTAGCTCACGTAGACAAAGGTCGATTTAGCCATGCGGTTTCTCCAGTCGTTTCTTCAGGTCAGCCAGCGCCTGCAGGCGCGGTTTCTCGAACTTGGCGATCCAGCGCTCGTGGATTTCCTGCAGCGGCACGGGATTGAGGAAGTGCAACTTCTCGCGGCCGCGCTTTGTCGTTGCCACTAGATTCGCCGACTCGAGGATCGCGAGGTGTTGGGTCACGCCTTGACGCGTCATGTCCAAGTGCTCGCAGAGTTCGTTGAGAGTGCGCCCGTCGTGTGTGTGCAGCAGGTCTAGCAGCTTGCGCCGGCTGGGATCGGCCAGGGCCTTGAACAATAGGTCGGTTTCATCGTGACGCAGGGTCATGGGTGGTGATAGGCAAGTCATTGCTTGCCTGAATAATATGCAAGCAAACAATTGCATGTCAAGCGGCGACCGCACCTTTCGGCTCGACGTGGTACGGCGACGGCGAGTGTTCCCGTTCGAGCAAGCTCACTCGTTGACAGTCGGTAAGTAATAGCTTACAGTAAGCTGTGACTTACGCAAATTCATTGGCCGCACTTGCGGACCCGACGCGCCGCTCAGTGTTCGAGCGCTTGCGCCAGGGCGGCGCCTCGGTTGGCGACATCGCGTCCGGCCTGCCCGTGAGCCGGCCTGCGGTGTCGCAGCACCTCAAGGTGCTGAGGGAGGCAGGTCTTGTGCGGGACGAGGCAGTCGGAGCTCGCCGCATCTACTACATCGATCCGCACGGCCTGGGCGAGTTGCGAATGTGGCTGGATCAGTTCTGGGATGAGGCGCTCGCAGCTTTTCAAGCTGAAGTCGAATGCGCATCCCATGCAAACCGTGGCGCCAAACGTTGAACAAGACCATCACCATTGCGCCGGTGCGCAAGTCCATCGTCGTGCAGGCCAGCCCCGAGCTCGCCTTCGACGTCTTCACGGCCGGCATCGACCGCTGGTGGCCCAAGTCGCACGGCATTGGCAGCGCCCCATTGTGCGAATCAATCATCGAGCCGCGTGTCGGCGGGCGGTGGCTGAGTCGCCACACCGACGGCAGCGAGGCCGTGGTCGGTCACGTCAAGACCTGGCAGCCAGGCGAATGCTTCATTGTGAGTTGGGAGATCAATGCCCAGTGGAAACCCGATTCCCGTGCGTCGTTTGCCTCCGAGGTCGAAGTCCGTTTCGAAGCAGATGGCTGCGGTCGGACCCGGGTCTCGCTCGAACATCGCAATTTCGAGCGAATGGGGGCAGAGCCGGGTCAGCTCATGCGTGACGGCGTCGACCGTGGTTGGCCCGGGCTGCTCGAACTCTTCGCTTCGTCTGTCAATGCGACAGTTTGAAGAGGGCCCGTGAGGCAAGACAGCATCCTCCACAGCATGCCGGGCAGCCCCTTCGGCCGCTCGATCCTGCTCGCGTTGGAGGAAGAGCAGGCGCGCTGCCCGTTCGTGCAGGTATCCCAGGCTGGCCTGCGCGGACCCGAACACCTGACACCATCAACCTGCCAGTGGTTGTCGCGTGGTGCAGCCCCCGGCCCCGGTGGCAATGACTCTGAAACTGAGTCTGCAAGGGCGTCTAGCGGACCGTCAGCAAGGACTGTGGATGCGCGCCGCCGCGGGTCACGGCCTCCGTCAACTCGCGCGACGGCCGAATTTCTACGTCGGCGACTCCGCAGGCGACGGTCGCGACGCTGAGCAGGATATGGACTGCTCCGCCTTCCCGGCACGGTCTCCGGCACGCGAGCGCTTGATGCCCGGTGGTTCCCGATGTTGCCGACGCACGCGTCAGCGCATGAATTCGTAGGTGAGCGAGGTGACTGTGCCGCGCCAATAGGCGCGCGTTCCATCGGGAGTCGACCACGCCACCTCGCCGCTCATCGGTACCTTCATGCCGCTGTGCTCGGCGTAGTCCCACCAGCGCCCCTCCCACTGCGTCATCACGACGTCCTTGCCGACGATGCGCCCGCGTGCCTGGGCACGCAGCGAGTCGATCAGACCCGTGGACGGATCGAAGCGCATCAGCAGCGAAACGCCTACCGGGCCGTCGCTAAGGGCCACCTGTGCCGAGTTCTCGTCGATGGCTGTCCAACGGGCGCCTTGGCTAGGCAGCAGTGCGGTCGGGTACCAGGCGCTCTCGGCCACGAAACGCATGAGCTCGCCGTGCGCCAGGCCACCGGGCTCCGGGCTCGAGCCGCTGAGGTCGATCAGCGGGACGAGACCCAGCACGGCCGGATGCAGCATGCCCTCGCCTGCGACGTAGGCATCGTGCACGCGCACCGCGAGCCCGGGCGCCATCGCNATGCGTGCGTCCCAGACGAAGCCCGGCCGTCGAGTCGTCACGTGCTGCGTCGAGGTGAACGGTACCCACCTGTCCGGCCCCTCGGCCGCGAGGTTGAAGGTGCCGCGATGCTCCAGTCTCAATGCTGCGACGAGGGGAGCGCCGTCGACAAGCACAGCCCGGAAGAATCGCCGAACCGGCGAGGGGAGCCCGACGAGATCGCACTCCGGGGTGAAGCGCGATGGCAAGGCGGGCCGCCGGGCCGCCTCGAGCCGTTCGATCAGCGCGCGTGTGGCGACTTTCCAGTGCCAGGCGCC
>JGI20214J51088_10000823_pt1 | contig 21198 bp, 17 predicted proteins | sample WetSurMetagenome_FD_51088 | JGI IMG/M metagenome (IMG submission 51088) | reverse complement strand
GCATATCCTAAAGAATCCTCAGTCTCTTCCAGGAAGAGAGCTTTAGTATCAAATGAAATTGAATTTCTGTCTTCTTTAACAAAACCATTATTATCAATCTTTAATACTGATTCTAACGGCCAGCTAAATTCCGCAGGAGTCAGAGTTAGCGAAGAACAAGAGAACAGTAAAGTTGCAACAACAATAGTTAAAAAAATTTTGAAATAGTTCATACTTATCTCCTAAATAAAATCGTGAAAGTAAACTTAAGAAATCCATAAACTTCACGAAAGACAGAAATTTTAAAATATTGTACTGTTTTTAGCTAATTTTCCAGAAAGGGTGGGTAAAAATCAAATTCCCGGTGTAAGATCGGTTTTATTTTCATTTTCGATAGGCAAGGTAATTGAAACTTGGTTTACTCTATAAGATTTTTTAATAGCATCTGTCAATAGAAATTCAATCTGTGCATTGATACTTCGCAAATCATCAGCCGCCCATTTTTCAAGGGCGGCATAAATATTTCCATCTATTCTTAAAAGAAATTTTTTCTTTTCGCTCATTCTAATAATCAATTAAAAAATTAAGTACCTGCGCCGCTTTTTTTATTCTCAATTAAAAAATACCAGATCATCATAATTAACCATGGATTTTCATCAACTATATTGGATTGTTTTTGGATAGTTACTATGTTTTTATCCTTTAGAGAGAATTTGTTCTGAATTAAAATAAGTAACTCGTCTGTTTCAGAAAACACCTGGCAGACTTTTTTAAATACACCGAATTTTAAATTAAGGTTCTTTCTATTTTGTAACCCAATGTTACCCTTTGTTCTAAAAAAGTTTGTAGTTAACGTTGCAAAAGATAAATCATAACCAAACTTCCTAATTGCTATTTCAGATTTCCAGAAACTTGGTTTGATAATTTCATACTTTTGTCCAAATTCCTCTACAACAGCTGTTGTATTAAAGAATTTTGGAAAATACATCTTTGCCAGCAAGCCCGAAGAAGATAGAAATTCGTACTCTCGTTTTAAAAACGATGGCTGAATTAAAATTAAATCCTCGCCAATATAGTTTGAAAGCGGACGCATTTTATACCCTTCTGCTTTACACTTTACTAAATGTTATTGATACAATGTACCAGTATTAATAACCGGCTGTGTTGATGTTTCTGAAACAAGCGCAACCATAAGATTATTTACCATTGTTGCTTTTTTATCTTCATCAAGGTTAACGATATTCTGTTCACTTAATGCTTTAAGTGCCATTTGAACCATACCTACAGCACCCTCAACAATTTTTGCTCTCGCTGCAATAACTGCCTGGGCTTGTTGTCTTCTTAACATTGCTTGTGCAATTTCCTGTGCATAGGCTAAGTGGCTAATTCTTGATTCTATAATTTCAACTCCTGCAACTTCCAATCGTGTTTGTAAAGTATTCTTTAAATTTTCTGCAATCTCCTGTGGCGTACCTCTTAAAGATGGTTTATCATCATCAACATCGTACGGATATTCTGATGCCATTGAACGAATTGCTGTTTCACTTTGTATCGCAACAAACTGCTCGTAATTCTGAACATCAAAAATTGCACGAGCGGAATCGACTACTCTCCAAACAATAACAGTTGCAATCTCAATTGGGTTTCCGTGAAGATCATTTACTTTTAGTCTCTCACTATTAAAGTTTCTTATTCTTAGTGTAACATGTTTTTTTACTGTAAACGGATTGACCCACCAGAAACCAGAATCTTTAACTGTACCTGTGTATTTACCAAACAACATTAGCACCTTAGATTCGTTTGGTTGAACAATCATAAATCCACCAAAGCTTACAAACGAAATAAACACCAATGGAATAAAGAACCAAAGAAATGAAGGATCCTCGGTTCTAATTCCCTGAGACAAGAGAAAAATATCCAAAGCGAAAAGTACTATTACGATAAACAAAGCAATAAAACCGTTTGTTTTATTTGCTTTTTTCTCAGTTATTTTGTCCATTTTTTATTCCTTATAAAAATTGCTATCGTAATGATATCATATTGATAGCAGAAAATCAAGTGTTTTTATAAAAATTTTATAATGCGGTAAATGTTTAGTTTTTCTTCAATTTTTGAATTATTTAGAAATTCGGAATTTAAAAATGAGCAAGTATCTTAAGATTTGTAAAAAAATATTATCTGATAAAGCTACATTACGAATAGACTACTCAGTAAAATGTTAGGTATTTATATTTGTGGATATTTTTTGTTTGATGGCAGGACAATAATTTTATGGATAAAAGAAATAATCGGGGATTTTTTATATTACCAAAGAAAATAATTTCATTAATAAAAAGGAGATAAAATGGATATACTGGAAACAGTTAAATCTGCGCTTGGCGGAGGAGATAAAAAAGCTGATCTTATGTCAACCGTAATGAATCTCGTTGGCGGACAAAGCGGTGGATTAAATGGCTTAATCAGTCAGTTCACATCAAAAGGATTGGGAGATGTTGTTGGATCCTGGGTTGGTACTGGAAAAAATCTTCCTGTTTCTAAGGACCAAATTCAAAGTGTTCTCGGTGCTGATCAAATTAAAAACATTGCTTCAAAACTTGGAATTGGTACCAATGAAGTAACATCACAGCTTTCAAATTTACTTCCACAAGTTGTAGATAAATTAACTCCCGATGGAAAAGTTCCGGAAGGTGATATTATGAGCAAAGGTATGGAAATGCTGGGTGGTTTGTTTGGTAAGAAATAAATCTTTAATAAGAATTTAGTCTTAAGCCGTGATAATTGTATCACGGCTTTTTTTATTTTCATTTTATTGCTTCACATATAATTCTATTGGTTCTGCTTAATCAAACATTCACAAAGTATCTCAAAGCCGAATTGACTTACGGCAAGATTATGCGCAATATTACACAAGAAATTTTAATAGTAACGCATTCTAAAAGAAAAAGGATTAGTCTTGACGAAAACCGAAAATAACAATTCCACAATGCAACCAGACATTCAATTCAAATCATTAAATATTATTGAGCCTATTTTACGGGCAGTAAAAGAAGAAGGCTATACTACTCCAACGCCAATTCAAGTACAATCAATTCCTATTATTTTGCAAGGCACAGACTTACTTGGTTGCGCACAAACTGGAACAGGGAAAACGGCTGCGTTTGCAATTCCCATTTTGCAATTATTAAGTGCAAATAAAACTTATCACAAAAAAAGGAAAGTGAGAAGCCTGATTGTTACTCCAACACGGGAACTGGCAATCCAAATTGGTGAAAGTTTTAGAGCATACGGAAGACACACAGGATTAACATATACTGTAATATTCGGAGGTGTTAATCAAAGTCCGCAAACATCGGCATTGCACAATGGTGTGGATATTGTGATTGCTACGCCGGGCAGGCTGTTGGATCTTATGAATCAGGGACACTTAACTTTACACGATGTTGAAATTTTTGTTCTGGATGAAGCAGATCGTATGCTTGATATGGGTTTTATTCATGATGTAAGAAGGATATTGGCAGCACTTCCCAAAAAAAGACAATCACTTTTCTTTTCTGCAACCATACTTCCGGAAATAGTTAAGCTGGCAAACACAATATTGCATAACCCTTCCAAAGTTTCAGTAACGCCGGAGTCATTAACAGTAGACATTATTGAACAATATGTTTACTTCGTTGATAAAGGAAATAAAAACGCTCTTCTGGTAGATATTTTAAAAGATAAAAATATTAAAACCGCATTGGTGTTTACGCGTACAAAACACGGTGCAGATAAAGTTGTTAGTTACCTGTTGAAACATAATATCAAGGCTGAAGTAATACATAGCAACAAATCGCAAAATGCAAGACAGCGCGCCTTAACAAATTTTAAAGCACAAACTACTCGCGTTTTGGTAGCTACAGATATAGCCTCGCGCGGAATTGATGTTGATGATTTAGAATATGTAATCAATTATGAAATATCCAACATTGCCGAGACTTATGTTCATCGTATCGGAAGAACGGGAAGAGCCGGGGCAAAAGGAACTGCGCTTTCATTTTGCAATGCAGAAGAAAAAACATACCTGCGCGATATTGAAAAGTTAATTACTAAAAAGATTTCTGTTGTAGAAAATCATCCTTTCCCATTAATGGATCATAATCCTGTAAAAGCTCCGAAACAGCAGCAAGTTAGAGGAAGTTCGGGACACTCAAGACCAAGAAGATTTGGAAAAAACACTAAGCAAAAGTGGTCTGGTAAACCTAAAAAATCGCGATAGGGTTTGTTTCCATATTTGAAAAAAAATCTAAAAGAATTATTTTACATAATTAGTAACCTCAAAATAAAAAAGCCAGCAAATTTCTTTGCAGGCTTTAGTGGAGATGAGATTATCTTTTATACATCAGTCTTTGTTTATTCTTATCGTTTTGTCTATCTCTTTATCAAAGTGTCTTTTGTATAGCTCTTTATATTTTGTATGATCTTCTGCTTTTACATCAACATCATTTATTTTTGTGTGGTCTTTATCCATCTCTAAATTTATTTCCTCCTCAGTCGATTTTATATATCTGTCCTTAACAAGTTCTGATTTCAAATCATCAAGAAACGCATTTAACTTTTTCATTTCGCCCTTCAAATCGTGCATTTCAATTTTTAATCCTTTCATATTCTTCTTTAGTTCCCTCATACTTTCGCGCAGCTCACTCATATCAAAATCAGAACTATCGATCTTAAGATCAAAATGCTTAAACGATTCACCAAATTTTTTCATTCCATCTTTAAAATCATCCATATCCAGATAAACATCTATATCAACATCCGGCGGAATTGGAGGAGCCGGAAGATCTTTAAGATTTTCTTCAAGTTCTTTCATATTGTCTTTAAAATCTTCAGAATCAAAGTACAACTCAATTTTTTTATCCTTCAAAACTTTTAAGTTCTCTTCCAACTTCTCCATATTTTTTTCAAACTCATCTTCATCAAACTCAAGCTTAAAGTGCATAAATTTATCGTTATCAAAATCGTGTTTAAATTTTCCCATATCCTCTTTAAACTTATCCATATCAAAATGAAAGCGATGAACGTTGCCGGCGAGATCATCATATTCCGAATGAAGCTGTCTTAGATTTTCATAAATCATTTCTTTGTGCTGCTCAATTTCACTATCTGGAATGCGAGATCCGTCTTTATATAATGCGGATATTTCGTCATCTTCAAAATCTACTCGCCAGTTTGAGCCTTCATCTTTAAATGAAAAAGATTTTTCACCCGAAAAGTTTATTTGGTTGGTTGTTGCATTCTGTTCAGATCCAGAGGAACAACCAGATAATGACAGAAGCACAACACCAACAAATAATGCAAACAGAATTCCAAAAGCACTTGCCCGTAACTCCGAATTTGTAAAATCAATTTTCATAATCACACCTCTTAAGTTTTATTAGTTCTATCTGTTAAGACCGTGTTAAACTAAAATATGTTTCGTTATTTGTGGAGCGAATTAAAGAAAGGCATATAATGAGGATAAAGGGAAGAAAATTGATTTAACAGAGCTATTTAAGAAAACCGTACTTCTTGATGTGTTTGTATGCGAGATATCCTACCGCGCCAACTTGAGCCATACCCAAAACGTATCTAACCGCATCAAACTTTGAGTCTTCAATATATTGTTTGTAAAGCGGAGATAAGTAATGAATCTTGCTATCGCTCCCGGGATTATTTGTGTTACCAATTGCCAACGATGTTCTCAACCAGACTGTCTGGGGATCTCCGTCAATAGAAACATCCATTTTCATATTATTAAGTTCGCGGTGCAATTCAAATTCATCAAACCTAATCTGCATATCTATTAAAGGATTAGACTGGATTTTAATTTTTAATGAATCATTATTGTAAATGTTTTTCGCGTCATCCAATTGTGAATGCGCAATGGAAGAAAGGATTAAGGGAAATAAAAATATTTTGATTATACTTTTCACATATCCAAATTAAAGATTATAAAAAATACAATCCAACTATTAATCAGAAACCTCCGCTGTTTTTTTTAGTAAATCAAAATTTATTGAATGCGTGAGAAGATCAACAACAGTTTTAATTCCTACAAATAAAGTTATAACAGCAAGGTTAGTGTTGGTTGAAAAAAAAGATCCCGCAGCTCCGATAAATCCGCCAAATATAATTGTTAAGTGCATAGGGATAATTCTGGCATAAGGAGCAAACATTATATACCCGATGTTTGGCAGCTCCTCGCTTTGTGCTTTGTTGGAGTTGATAAACTCAATAAGATAACTAATGAAAAACATTCCCGCTGAATAAATAAAATAACTTGTTCCAGAGTTTTGCGTACTTGATTGTGTAAAATCAGAAAATCCCAAAAGAAACATTGCGTAAACAAAATGAAAAAACCCATAATGGAGAAGGAAAAAAACTGCACTGGAAATTTTTGTAGCTTTTGTCGGCAATGCTTGTTTATTGCCCTGTTTAAATCCCTCTGTTGAAAACTCTTTAAGAGTAATCATACGAATGAAATTAAAAATTCCTATAATTACGCTTTGCAACCAATAAACCCAAAGAACATCGTAGGTGGATAATTTATCTACAACCGCAAAAAATATTACCAGCAGGTTAGAAAAAATTAAAGAAAGAGTAGAAAGCTTTGTAAAATCAACTTGCTTCCAAAGAACTGGAAATTTTAAAAGCGGTTTGCTGCTCATTAAAAAAAAACTAATTAGTTGCCCAATTTCTTATAAGATTTTTTTCTTCAGGAGTAAGTTTTGCCTCGCTGTGAAAAACTCTGTATTTCCAAAGCGGCATATTTTCTTCACGTACTTCTTCCCAAATCTCACTTTTAACCTTATCCATTTTTGTATAATACTTATCCCACTCAGAAAAGTTCAAATGTTTTCTACCTGTATTAACATCATCAACGGCAATGAAAGATGCCGGCGCAATCTTTGTGTACCATGCCCAGTTGGTCTCATTTGAGTGGCAATCATAACAAGCTTTTTTAAAAATAGCTTTAACATCTGCAGGTGCATCAATATCTGATTGAACCGGCGGATTTGTTCTTTCAACCGGGATAAATTGAATTCCTACAAAAACCACGATTAGAAAGATGATAAGTTTTTTCATTTAGTGCCTCATAAAGTTAAGATTATTTAATATTTTGTTATTTCGTTTTATCCTTGTTAAACTTCTTTTCCCCCTGTCTCTTGCCATATTTTTTTCGATAAGCATTTGCAATTTTACAGTCTTTACAAAAACTTCCGCAGCAATCTTTCCATTCCTTCTCGGTAAAAGCTTTTCTCAATTTACTCATAATTTTTTTTACAGAGTTTTACTCAAAACTCTTTTTGCAGTTGTTACAACATTTTCAATTGTAAAGCCGTACTTTTCATACAAAACAATATCAGGAGCAGAAGCCCCAAATGTTTCAATGCATATAGTTTCACCCAAATCACCAACATATTTCTTCCAGCCTAAACCTGTTCCCATTTCAACAGAAACCCGTGCTTTTATTTCTGGTGGGAATATTTGCTCTTTGTATGTATCAGCTTGCCGTTCAAAAATTTCCCAACTCGGAAAACTAATTACTCTAACATTCCTTCCTTCTGCCTCAAGTTGTTCAGCCGCAGTAAGAGATAAAAAAACCTCTGATCCCGTTGCAATTAATAGCAAATCGGGATTTTGTTTTGAATCTTTAACAACATAAGCCCCACGCTGCAATCCTTTGGCAGAAGCGTATTTATTCTGATCTATTACATTAAGTTTTTGCCTTGTTAAGATTAACGCTACCGGCCCGCCATTATGATTTATAGCATACTTCCATGCTTCCTCGGTTTCATTTGCATCCGCGGGACGGATAACCGTTAAGTTTGGAATTACTCTAAGCGATACTATTTGCTCTATCGGCTGATGTGTTGGACCATCTTCGCCAAGCCCAATACTATCATGAGTAAACACATAAATAACTTTTTGTTTCATCAACGCTGCCAAACGAATTGCCGGACGCATATAATCTGAGAAGATTAAAAACGTTGCACCAAAAGGAATTACTCCGCCGTAAACTGCCATTCCGTTTAACACAGCCCCCATCGCGTGTTCACGAATTCCAAAATGCAGATTTCTACCTTTTCTATCTTCAGAAGAAAAAGATGTTGAAGATTTTATGTGAGTCATAGTCGATTCATTTAAATCCGCAGAACCGCCAATAAGTGTTGGAATATCAATTGCCGCTGCATTAAGAATTTTACCCGATGCAACGCGCGTTGAAATCTTTTCCGTGTAGTCTTCAAACTTTGGTAAGTGGTTTATCCAATCATCTTTAAAATTTCCGTTCATTATGGATTCAAACAAAGCGTAATCTTTCGGGTATTTTGCTTTATATTCATCCAAAGATTTATTCCATAAATCTTCAGCTTCCTGCCCGCAGTCTGTAATTCCTTTGAAGTGAGAGTAAACCTCATCCGCAACAAAGAATGATTTATCTTCCGGCATTCCTAAGTTTCTCTTCGTAAGTTTTACTTCTTCTTCACCAAGCGGTGAGCCGTGTGCTGACGATTTATCCTGTTTGTTAGGGCTTCCATATCCTATTTGTGTTTGCGTCATAATAAGTGTTGGTCTATTATAACTTGAGCGCGTCAGTTTTATTATTCTCTCAACCAGTTCACTATCATTTACATCCAGAATGCTTAAAACCTGCCAGCCGTATGATTCAAATCTTCTTCGTACATCATCAGAATAAGTAATATCTGTTTTACCATCAATTGTTATACTATTGTCATCATAAAAGAAAACAAACTTTTCTAATTTTAAATGTCCCGCAAGCGATGCGGCTTCGTGCGAAATTCCTTCCATCAAATCACCATCGCTGCAAATACCCCAAATACCATGATCAACTATTTTTAGATCTTCTTTATTAAAAAACGCAGCTAAATAATCGCGGGCGATTGCCATTCCCACAGCAGTTGCAAAACCCTGTCCCAGCGGACCAGTTGTGGTCTCAACTCCAGGTGCGTGTCCAAATTCAGGATGACCGGGGGTGATACTATTCCACTGTCTGAAATTTTTAAGATCATCTATTGAAATTTTATATCCGCATAAATGGAGTATCGAATAAAGAAGCATACTTCCGTGTCCTGCAGAAAGAACAAATCTGTCTCTGTTAATCCACTTAGGATTTGCAGGATTATGCTTTATAAATTTATAGTAAAGCGCATAAGCAATTGGCGCCATTCCAAGTGGCATTCCGGGATGACCCGAATTTGCTTTTTGCACAGAATCCATAGCAAGTGTGCGGATTGTATTTATTGAGAGTTTTTCTATATCAAGTCTGGTATCGGGCATAAAGGATTCCGGTAAAATTTAAAATTGGATTGGGAAAGATAGAAAAATTTTCATAATGTATAACCCAACTTTCCTGATTGGTATTGCTTTTTAATTTGCAATATTCTCATCATCAGGTCATTTTTATAAGTAAGAATTATATAATTATTCTTCATCATCATCTCTGGAGAAAATATGTTTACATTGTCTACTCGTATAGTCCACCATTTAGGTGGCCTACACTTAGTTGTTCTTCTATCCATTCTACAACCACAATTTTTAATGGCGCAAGATAAACTGCTTTCCTTTAATCAGGTTTATATGTTTGGTGAGCCTCGCATTTTAAAACAACTTCCTCGTTTGCAGGGTTGGTTTGATGATGAACATTATCTAATGCAAAAACGTGATGCAACAACAAGTGCAATTGTAAAAGTAAATGCTAAAACTGGCGAAGAATCTGTTGTGCTGGATTACAATGTTATAAATCCAAATCTTGATGAAGTAGAATTAACTGCAGAAGAAAACATAGCTATAACAAAAGATTACACCGGCTTACTTTTTTATGATAAAAACGATTTGTACTTCTATTCTGTTCCGCAAAACAAAGTTACACGCTTAACAAACGATAAAGATGAAGAAGTTAATCCAATGCTTTCTCCTGATGGAAAAAAAGTTGCTTACACAAAAAACAAAGATCTTTATGTTGTTAATGTTGAATCAGCAAAAGAAACTCGATTAACTAACGATGCAACTGATTTTGTTTATAATGGTTATGCTTCGTGGGTTTATATGGAAGAAATTATCGGTCGTTCACTTAACTATCGCGCGTTCTGGTGGGTCCCTAACAGCGAGATGATTTCTTTCCTAAGATTTGATGATACACCGGTTCCAAAATTTCCTCTTTACAAAGCTGATGGCGTACATGGTGAACTTGAGTGGGAACGCTATCCAAAACCTGGTGATGCAAATCCAATTGTTAAAATGGGAATTGCACACATCAACACGAACAAAGTTGTTTGGATTGATGAAGATGAAACTGCAGATCAATATACTGCGTGGCCTTTCTGGTCGCCGGATAGCAGAGAAATGTTTTACCAGGTTTTAAATCGTGATCAGAATGATTTACAAATTCTTTCTGCAAATCCTGAAACCGGAAAGAACAAATTAATGTATGAAGAAAAAAACTCAACCTGGGTTGAGTTCTTCGAGGACATTCATATCTTAAAAAATAATAAAGGATTTATACTTCGCACCGAACTTGATGGATGGAGACATCTTTATTACTATGATATGAACGGCAAACTCAAGAAACAATTAACTAAAGGCGAGTGGAATGTTTCAGACATTAAACTTGTTGATGAAAAAAACGAAAAGATATTTTTTGAAGCGAACAAAGGCGAAAGATTAGAAACACATTTATTTGTTGTCGATTTTGATGGTGATGATATTGAGCAGCTCACAAGTATTCCCGGGACACATAAGGTTAGTGTTTCTTCAAATGGAAAATATTTTTACGATTCTTATTCAAACATTACGACTCCTGGAAAATTAGATTTGTACAATGGCAATGGTGATCTGATAAAAAACCTTGGCGATAGAAAATCAAAAATATTTGATGAGTATAATCTCGGCACAACAGAAATGTTTTCTATCAAAACTGAAGATGGTTTTGATTTGCCTGCAATGTGGGTGCTTCCTGCGGATTTTGATGAAAATAAAAAGTATCCAGTCTTATTTGCTGTTTATGGTGGACCTGGTGGAACAGATGTAACAAATTCTTTTTCTGCTTACTTAGACAGATATTTTATTTCGCAAAGCGGAATAATTTATTTTGTAGTTGATCATCGAGGTTCCGCTTACTTTGGCCGGACAGGAAAAGACAATATGTACCGAAATATGGGTAAGTGGGAAATTAATGATTACTCAGAAGCTGTTAAGTGGTTAAAGACAAAATCATTTGTTGATTCAACAAAAATTGGAATTACTGGCAGCAGTTACGGCGGATATGTTACTTGTTTGGCTCTTACTTTGGGTGCGGATTATTTTACTCATGGTCTTGCAGAATATTCTGTTACCGACTGGGCACTTTATGATAACGTTTATACAGAAAGATATATGGATCTTCCAGCAGATAACAAAGAAGGCTACAAGTTTGGCTCTGCGATGACACACGCTGACAAGTATAAAGGATTACTGAGAATAACTCATGGAACGATGGATGATAATTGTCATATGCAAAACACAATTCAGTTGGTGGATAAGCTTACAACTTTAGATAAACATTTTGAGTTGATGCTTTATCCAAATGAAAGACATGGAGTTGGATATCCAAAATGGTTACACGCCCAAAGAGAGTATGTTCAATTTTGGTTTAAGAATTTTCTTGGAAAAGATTTTGTGAAGGAATAAAAACAATGGACACAGATAACATGGATTAAGCAGATTGACCAAGATCAAAGCAAATCAGTTCCATCTGTGTTCTATTGGAATTTGATAGAATAATAAATAATTATTTAAAGGGGTTTTTAAATGAACAGATTATTTAGCACTTTGTTTTTAGTTGTTCTTCTTTTATCCATTACAAATTGTAGCTCAACACCAGTATATGCTTATCTTTATTGTGGGCACAATTCAAATCAATCGGATCAATTAGGACTAATTTTTAAAGATAAAATTGAATTCCTAAAATTATCATCTACCCCAGAAGGTTTTTTAGTAGATTCTATTAGAATTCAAGGAGGAGTCCAATTCTTTCTTTCAAAAATAATTTATCCGGAAATTGCTAAAAGAGCCGGAGTGGAAGGAATTAATGGAGCTTCGTTTACCGTAGATAGCTTAGGAAATGCAATTGATATAAAACTAATAAAAGGAATAGGTGCTGGCTGTGATGAAGCGCTTCTACTAGCAATTAAGGGTCAAAAGTTTGTTTATCAATCTAACTTTAGTGAAAAATTTAATGAAAAAGTATATTTGCTTGTAAGATTTAAACTTTATTAAAGTAAGTTAAGAAATACAACACTCATTAAGCAGATCAGTGCAAATCAGTCCAATCTGTGTCATCAGCGTGCTATTTTCTTTATTAAACTGTTCTAATCACTCTTCTGAAATGAAAACCGTAAACAGCAAGCGTCATCGCAGTTGGAAATTTACGCGGATACTTCCACAAACTAACAAAAAAAAGTTTCCAGAAATATTTTTTCCCTTTTTCAATTATTCCAAGTAACCACAATAATCTTAAAAACGCTTTTAGCTGCTCAAGATTAATTGCTTTTGGTGTCCAATCAGGAACGTTGTATTCTTTTAGAAAAACTTTTAATCGATTATAATATTCTTCCTGCGAGTAAATAGTATTTAACAATCTGCTATAACCACGTATTAAATTTATGTAATTCATTTTGGGAATAAAGTTTATACTTGCATCCATATTGTTGCCGCTGAACATATCAAGCAATCTTCCCTCTTCTTTCATTCGTGCAAATAGTTTTGTACCTGTTGGTGCATTCAGTAAACCCACCATTGCATTTGGTATTCCGCTTTGCTGAATAAAATTTATCTGATCATCAAAAACTTTTTCTGTGTCGTTATCAAATCCAACAATAAATCCACCCGAAACAAGCATACCGCTTCTTTGTAATTTATTTACAGATTCCACAAGATCACGTTTTAAGTTTTGCATTTTACCACACTCAACTAAGCTCTCGCTATTTGGAGTTTCAATTCCAACAAAGATGCTGTTAAACCCTGCTTCAACCATAAGTCTCATCAACTCATCATCATCAGCAAGATTGATTGAAACTTCTGTAATAAAAAAAAACGGATATTTTTTTTCTTTGGACCACTCAATCAAGGCTGGCAAAGTATCTTCTTTAAGTTTGCGCTTGTTACCGATGAAATTATCATCAACAACAGAAATTCCACCACGCCAGCCAAGTTCATACAAACGATCTAACTCAGTAATAAACTGTTCTGTACATTTAGCGCGTGGTTTTCTGCCATTAAGCATTGTTATACTGCAAAATTCGCAATCGTACGGACAGCCGCGGGAATATTGTAAACTCATTGATGCGTACTTTTTCATATCCAACAATTCCCACATTGGAGTTGGGGCTAAAGCAATTTCCGGAAATTCTTCTGTTTGATAGATGTGTTTTGGAATTCCATTTTCCAAATCATTTAAGAATTGCGGAAGAGTAATTTCAGCCTCATTTAAAATAAAATGATCTACGCCCAGAAGATCTTTATATTGTGTTGTACAAAGCGGTCCGCCGGCAACAACTTTTACTCCGAGTTTGTTGCATCTTCTAACAATATCTCTAAAAGATCTTAAGTGAACATTCATTGCACTGATGAAGACATAATCAGCCCAGAGAATTTCTTTATCATTTAGTTTGGATACGTTTAGATCGATAAGTTTTTTGCTCCAATCTTTTGGAAGCATTGCGGCAACAGTAATTAAACCAAGAGGAGGTTCTGCTGATTTTTTTGAAACGAATTTTAGTGCTTCTTTAAAACTCCAGAACGTTGATGGTGTTTCAGGATAAATCAATAATACTTTCATCATACATTTCCTTTTGAAGTTACAAATCAAAACTGCAAAGAATTTTGATGTGTGTTTGTAAAAGAAATGTAATTTGGATTTTTTAAGATTTGATGTTGAGCTTAGTTAAAATAGTATTTGATAGCAATTTTTTATGATACTCAAGATGTTTTACCTTTTAAATTTGTGTAATCATAAAGTCGGGTTTGCTTCAATTTGTTAATGGTGAAAGTCAAAATCAATTTTCAGATATTGGAATATTATACGCATAGTCATTAAAACTCATTATCGAGAAGCTGTTTCCAAAATTAGTTTCCTTACCCTTTAAAAAATTTCTAATCACATCAATAAAATATTTTCTCTGTTCCGGATTTACTTTGGATAGGATTTTTAGAACTAAAACTGCCATAAAAAATTTATCAGTTATTTTCATTTTACCAAATGCATCCTCAAATCCTGTTACTTCATTAACTTCTTTTTTACTCATAAAATTATCATATCTTTTCTGAATATTGTCTAAAGAAAATACTTCCCTGAAAATCCATCTCCTTCCAGCTTCAAGAGTTTTGGCGGACATATTCTTAGGTTTAAAACACACTGATTCAAAATCATACTTTGTCCAGTTTTTATGTAGGATTCTCCCCTCATTTTCCATGCGTGTATATAGCTTTGTTCCCGGCAGTGGAGTTAAAATATTTATCATAGGATAGACAAGGTTGTTATCTTTTATAAACTCTGCTGTTTTTTCAAAAACAGATTCGTCTTCCGTATCGCTGCCCACTACAAACGAAGGCATAACTTTTATTCCTGCAGATTGAATATTCGCAATGCACTCACTATAATCTTCAACTTTATTTATTTTTTTATCCATACTTTGTATTGTTTCCGGCATTACACTTTCAATACCTATAATCACAGAATGACATCCGGCTTCTTTCATCATCGAAATCATTTCTTTGTCTCTGCCAAGATTTATGGATGATTGACAATACCAGTCTTCAAGTTTTAAAGGCATAATTGCTTCTAAAAATTTCCTTGCATAGACTTTATTACCAATCAGGTTATCATCAGCAAATAATAATGTCTTTGGAGATTTTAATTTATGCCCGAAAATGTTTATGTCATACGTTGGTGATAAAGATTGAATTTCTTTAATGGTCTGTTCAATCTTTTTTATTCTGTATTGATTACCTGAAAATGCTTTCACGGAACAAAAGTCGCAATCAAACGGACATCCTCTAGTCGTCTGTACTTGATTAATAACATATCTTTCTGTTTTTATTAAATCATTTCTTGGGGTAGGAATTTCTTCGATGTTCGGATATTCAGAATAAGAGTAATATTTTTTCAAGCCGCCGTTTTTAAAATCTTCCATCGCTTCCCGCCACAGAAAATCTGCTTCTCCGATAATGACAGTGTCTGCGTGCTGGGCGGCTTCTTCATACATCATCGATGCGTGTATTCCGCCAAGAGCAACTTTTACTCCTCTTTTTCTGTATTCATCCGAAATTTCGTATGCCCGGTTTATAGTTGACGTCATAGCTCCAATTCCAACGATATCAACCTTATCGTCAAAATTTATCTCTTCTATTTTTTCATCGATAATTTGAATTTCAAAATCTTCAGGAGTACCTGCGGCAATTGTAGGAAGGAATAAAGGCATCAAAGCTGTCTGACCGAGAATTCCTTTTTCAAACTTAAAATCCCAAAAGTCTCCCTTTTTATTACTATCCCTGCTTGGATTAATAAGAAATAATTTCATTAAATAACCAGCTAATTAATATTCATTAGAAACATACAAAAATAAGTTTTAAAAGGATATTCGGCCTTTTCTCTTTAATAAAAATGCGACTATTAATTTTGCTGAAACTGATAATGATCCTTTTCTAAAAGTTAAAGTTGCAGGTAACTTGAAAAAGGGACTACACTTTTTTCGAAGATATAATCGCCTGCTTAAAGGTTCTGCCCCGGGAAGAAGGATTTCATAAAATTCTTTTCTTTGAATACTATTAAAAAGATTATAAAAGAGCTATTTTTAATTTAATGAATATTTCATCTTATAACTTTAGCTACACAAAACTTCGGGTTATGCCCGCTTGGAATACTGAAAATAGTCCAGAGTTAAAGATGCATAAAATTCATAATTACCCTGCAAAATTTCCAGCCTTTCTTGTAACAAAAGCAATTGACTTAGCAAAATCAAAAAAAATTGAAATAAAAAAAATCTCAGATATATTCTGTGGATGTGGTACCACAGCATTAGAAGCAAGAACTAATAATATTGACTTTGTTGGATACGATATCAATCCTGTCGCTACACTAATCGCAAAAGTTAAAAGCGAAACATATCAAAGTAAAAAAGTTGATAACTACTATAGAGGAATCATAAACAAATATAAAACTTCAAAAAGAGTATCTAAGAGGTTTTTTAAAATTGAAAGAATAAAGTATTGGTTCAAGGATGAGCAAATTACTGAATTGACCAAATTATTCTCTGCAATTAATTTTGAAGTACCTAAAGGTAAATATCGTAATTTCTTTTTATGTGCCTTTTCCAATATTCTCAAACCGACCTCAAGATGGCTAACAAAATCAATTAAACCACAGATGGACTCTTCAAAGAAATCAATTTCTGTTTTAGTGGCATTTGAAATACAGATTAATATGATGAGAAGTGCGATTGATGAGATTCGTAAAACAAGTTCAGAAGTAAAAATACGCACGCGCAATATTATTACCTCAAAACTGCCAATTGATCAAGTTCAACTTTTGATTTCTAGCCCGCCCTATGTTACCTCTTATGAATATGCTGACTTGCATCAATTGTCATTATTGTGGCTGGGCTTTACTGACGATTTTCGAAAATCAAGAACTGGTTCTGTTGGAAGTTTATATCATCAAAGATTGTCAGTAAAGAAATTAACCACGCTTAATGAAGTAGGTAAAAACATTTATTCAAGACTACTCTTAGTTGATAAAAGGAAAGCCGCTTCTGTAGCCAAATATTTTATTGACATTGAAATAGCGATTCAAAAAGCAAATAATATGTTAGCACCCGGAGGCCTACTTTTCTTTGTTTTAGGCAATACAACATATAAAGGTGTTAAAGTTGATAATGTTCGGTATTTAGTTAGCTGTATTTTGGCAAGATCGTTTAAAGATATTGAAATAATAAAAAGAAAAATTAGTTCAAAAATATTAACCCCATATCGTGATGATAAAGGAAAATTCTCAAAGAATTCTAAGAACAGAAAAGTATATCAATACGAATATATAATTACAGCGAGAAAAATTAATGACTAAAAACATTAAGCTCACCGGGAAATTAAAACCTAGACCTTATGCTCGATTGTTAACTATGATTGGTGAACAGTTAATAAAAAATGAACAGGTTGCCTTAATTGAGATAATTAAAAATTCTTATGACGCAGATGCAAGTTGGGTTCAGGTACGTTTTATAAACTTCGAAATTTCTGACGATGAGGAAGACGTTTTAGTTGTTAATAAAGATTCGAGAATTGAAATCGAAGACGATGGCGAAGGAATGAATCTCAAAATAATTAAGGAAGCGTGGATGAATCCGGCGGCACCTTTCAAATTATTAAACAAAATAAAAGGAACTGCGCATACAGTAAAAACCAAGCGTATTATTCAGGGTGAAAAGGGTATTGGTCGTTATGCTACATTTAAACTTGGGAAGAAAGTAGAAATTATTACAAAGCAAGAGGGAAAAAAGGAAATAAAGCTCACTAGTGATCTGACTGTTTATGATGACGAAATTCTATATGAAAAGGGTAAAACTGATATAAAGTATCTAGATGAATTAGAATTTGATTATGAAATTCGACCTAATCTAATTCATTTTCTTGCAGGAACGTTAATAGTAAGAGGGAAGAAAAAACAGCGTGAAAATCATGGGACTATAATTTCAATAACAAATTTATCGAACAGTTGGTCAAAATCTAAGATTGAAAATATATTTTCAGATGTTTTAAGAATTGAAAGTCCTTTTGCAGACATTACCAAATCATTTCTTATTGATTTTACATTAAATGGCAAACCAGTTATACCGGAAAAAGTTTTAGATAAAAAACTTGAAAGCATTTTTGATTTTGCACCTGTTAAGGTAACTGATGGTATTTATAATGGGAAGATTATATCGTTCTTAGTCAATAATAGCACACGCAACTTTGAATTAAAAGATCTCTTAGTAGATAAAGATTTTAATAAAAGATTCGGGGGAAAAAAAGATTCGATTAAAATAAAAAGATTACCAGAGTGCGGCCCCTTTAGTTTTGAATTTTATATTTTTGATTTATCAAATGAATCTCCACCAAAGTTTCAGCTTGATAGAATGACAAAAGATTTTGTAAAAGATAATAGGATTTTTCTTTATAGAGATGGTATCCGCGTTTTTCCATACGGCGACCCAGACGATGATTGGTTAGGTATTGATGTAAAACGAGGGATAAGTCGCGCTGGTGCTCATTTGAGTAATGATCAAACCATCGGTAGAATTACAATTTCTGGCATTGATAACCCAAAACTAAAAGATAAAACTAATCGCGAAGGTCTACTGGAAATCGGAAACAGCTATGAGGATTTCAAAACAATTATAAAAGCAATTTTAGGGGTAATACATACTGAATATCAAAAATATAAATCATCTATACGGAATAAGAATAAAAACTTATTAGTAAAATCAAAAGAGGTGCTATCGAATCTAAACGAGGCTGTGAGGCATCTTGAGGATAAAAGCTATTCCAAAGCAAAAAAAATTCTATCAAACTCTATAAAGCAATATGAAATAGAAAGGAAGTTTTTACTTGACAGAGCAGAAACCTCCGAAGATCTAGCCTCTGTTGGGCTAGCGGTTGAAATCGCATCCCATGATTTAATGATGATGGCTCATCGAGCTACGAATACAGTTGATTATATTTTTAAGATTATCGCAAATGATGAATTTAATTTAGAAACCCTACGCACACATTTAGAAGTTCTGCGTGGTCAAGTATCATTTGTAGAAGATAAAATAGAAGGTATTCAGCCAATTTTTAAATCTTCTAAACGTAAACGCAAAGATTTTAGACTTAAAGAAATCGTTGAAAAAATTAAAGAATATTTTCTTGGGGATATTTATAAATATAAAATAAAAGTATCAATTCAAGAACTAAATGTTCCACTTGTTGTAAAATCAAATGAAGCGGTACTACTCCAAACATTTATTAATCTATTTGACAACGCTATCTATTGGTTATCTAGATCTGAAGAAAAAAATAAAGAAATTAAAATTCTACTTGATGGAAATAATTTTACAACAACTTTTTCAGATAATGGTCCGGGTGTACAAGAGGATGATATTGAATTCATCTTTGAAGCATTTTTTACAACTAAAGGTATAGATGGTAGAGGTCTTGGTCTTTACATAACAGATCAGTTGCTTCAGAGATATGATCATAGTATTGAATATATGACCAAAAGGAAACCACTGCCAGGTGCAAACTTTTTAATAAATTTTTCTAATAATTAAGGGGTCTTAATATGCCAGGTAATCTTAATAAAGGTTTTGCAATAATTATTGATAATTTGTTGCCAAGTAGCGCGGTTCCAGAAGAACTTATTTCTCCTGCAAATAAAGCAGACGATATCTTTAAAATTATTACACAAATCGAAACATTGGGGATACCAATCAGTATTTTTAATAAAATCCCACCAGACAAAATTATAGAGCATTTTGATAGTTTAAACTTTATTCTTTTAGACTGGATGCTATATGACGAAAAAATTACAAACTTACCTGATGGGGTTGTTAAGTCTAACGAAGCAAAAAATATTGCCTTTATTAAAAAAATTAAAGAAAAATGTTTTTGTCCAATTTTTATTTTTAGCACTGAAGCAAAGGAAGACATTATTCCCGTTTTAAAAGAAGCGCAGCTATATGACAGTGAGAACGATGAAAGGAATTTTATTTTTATAAAACAAAAAGGAGAACTTGTTAAGGAAAATAATCTATTGAATATTATTGATGATTGGGTTAAAAATCACCCCGCTATCTATGTGTTAAAAAAATGGGAAAACCGTTTTTCTAAAGCTAAAAACGAAAACTTTTGGAATCTATTTGAAAAAAGCCCCTTGTGGCCTGTTATGCTTTGGCGAACTTCAGAAAAAGATCTTGGTGAACCAAATTCAGATATAAATGAAATTATTTTCAAAAATGTTAGGGCAAGATTTCAAGGTGATGTTTTAACAAAAGCAATTATTGATAAGCCAAGGGAAGCTAAATTTAATATTAAAGAAATGATGAGTGTGATCAGGGGAACAATGTTCATTGATGAGAAGTTTTTAACGAATAAGGAAGAGATAAAACCTGGTGATATTTATTTAGATTCAACAAAATATTATATAAATATCAGACCGGAATGCGATACAGTTAATGGGCGGCATGATGGATTTGTATATTTATTAAAGGGTAAAGCCATTGATGAAAAGGAAATTGTTTCAAGATATGAAGAGCCTTATGGTTTAAAAGAACGCCATGTTGATAGTATTATTTTGGGGTTAGATGAAGAAATTGCAGTAAAATTTAGATTTAAAGATTTGTCAATTAGAAAAATCACTGAAATTAAGGGTAAACGAATATACAGGCTTATTCCTCCTTATTCGACAAATCTTCAACAAAGATTTAATTCATATTTTGGTCGTATTGGTATCCCCCGTTATCCTGATGAAATTATTCAGGAAATGAAAAAAGAATTGGAACAAACCCTTCCTAAAGAATAAATTCAATCAAATCAAACTGATAAAACCCATTAAATTAAACTATATATTGAAAATCGATGCAATGGGGGCTGTATCCATAAGTCATAAGTTCAATGAACACAATAAACGTAAACCGTGAGATAAAAGACCGGAGTAGAAAATCGTTAAACGAAAAGAGCTGTAACAGAAAGAGCAGGAGTGAGAAGTAAAAAGCGTGGACTACTGCTGAGTTAATTAAATATTCTTCCAAACCATTTCAACATCCAATTCTTTAATGCACTTGAGTTGGACATCATTGCGGGAGCAGATAAGTTGCTTTGTGGATAGAGGAAACAGGCGCATATTCTAAGTTAAGCAAAACAATTTTTAAAGAACCCCGCTATTATTATTTTCTAATAAAATGCGGCATTTCATCCGGGATATCGAAAGATATTTCGACGATTCCCCCGACAACATTTTTATTAACCCACGGAGTTTGACAGATAATTTTTTTCTTTCCGTTTTTTTCTATCGTATAAACATTTGTACTTCCATCCGCTAACATTTCTTTTAGTTTTGTTAAAGCCGGTTCAGGATGACAACCAAATAGATTAGTGCCTATTAAGCCTTTTCCGCCGTCGTTTTTA
>JGI20214J51088_10000820_pt1 | contig 21249 bp, 9 predicted proteins | sample WetSurMetagenome_FD_51088 | JGI IMG/M metagenome (IMG submission 51088) | reverse complement strand
AGTGGTTCAGTGCTGGCATTCGTTAACAAAGTAGCGGAGAGATTTCCTGATAAGATCATATCAACACTTGCATACCAATATACCCGCGTACCGCCAAAGGATCTTTTGCCAAGAAAAAATGTAAATATTATGTTATGTAATATTGAAAGTCCCAGAAATGTTCCATTTGAGGAGGGTGATAAATCCTTTAGTGAGGATCTCGAAGGATGGGCTCGTTTAACCAATAATATTATTCTGTGGGATTATGTAGTTCAGTATAGAAACCTTATATCCCCTTTCCCTAATTTACATACACTGCAGCCTAATCTTAAATATCTTCATGACAATGGAGTTTCGATGATCTTTGAAGAAGGTAACCCGGATACGGGAGGTGAGTTTCATGAACTCAAAGCCTATATCCTGGCTAAATTGCTCTGGGATGTTAATGCAGATGTCAATAAGGTTATGGATGACTTTTTTACAGGGTATTATGGTAATGCCGGGAAGATCATCCGGGAATACAGCGATCTTTTACAAAAAATGATGATTAAATCTGGCGAGAAACTGATTATATATGGTACTCCGATCGAGGAAAAGAATATTTTCCTATCCGATTCATTGATTACAGTGTATAACAAGATCTTTGATCGTGCTGAGAAAGCAGTAGCGGGGTCACCTGAGATATTAAAAAGAGTCAAAGTGGCTCGCCTGCCTTTGTATTATGCAATGCTTGAGATTGCCAGAGATGAAAAAACAGGAAAACGCGGAGCTTTTATTACAGGTGCAGATAGTACTTTAAAACCTAAATCTGAGATAGTTAACATGCTGTATGATTTTGTACACCTGTGTACACAAACCCAGGTAACACACGTGAGGGAAGGCAGAATTACTCCTCAGCAGTATCTTGAGAGATATGTTAAGTTTCTGGCGGAAGCTCCAAATAATAAATAATTAGTTTCTGGGTCCCAGCGGGCTTATTCCCCAAGGATTACTTACATATGAGCAGGAATAAAAATTAAATATCATATCTGGGACAGAAGATTCCTTGCAGCACACTGCAGGGAATCTTCAAATAATTAATGAAAAAATTATAAGCTAAAATTGCAATGAGCTCGTGCTTCCGATTTCAAAATGAGAAAATGGTAGCGGTAATTAAACCGATTTCTTAAAATCTATTGGTAAATAAATACTGATATGAAAAAACTAAGTTTATTGCTGATATCAATTCTCTTCCTGATAGCTGCAAATGCTCAGCAGTTAACCCTGGTGAAAGAGGGTAAATCAAGTTGTCATATCATCATTCCGGAAGGAGCTAATGTGGTTGATATCCAGGCAGCTAAGGTATTCCAGGACTATATTCAGAGAATATCAGGTGCAAGAATACCTATTGTATCAGATATAACGAAACCGGAATATAATGAGATCCTTATTGGCAGAGTAAACCGTGATGAGCTCAAGGATATTCCTGTTGCAAAGCTTGAGAAAGACGGATTGTATATTAAGAATACAGGCAAAAAGCTTGTTATTGCAGGCGGATCCGATAAGGGTGTGCTATATGGTGTTTACACTTTCCTCGAGAAGTATCTGGGTTGCCGGAAGTACACTTCAACAGTCACTGTTGTTCCCAGTCAAAAAACGATAATATTGAATGCGATCAATGACATACAGGTACCATCTTTCGATTATCGCGACAATTTTTACCCTGATGTTATTAACGATCCGGAATATATGGCCTGGCATAAGCTTGATAACTGTTTTGGGAAACCCGATAGTGGAAATGAATGGGGGGAATTTGTTCATACTTTTGATGGTTTGCTCAGTACTAAAGAATATGGTGAATCTCATCCTGAATATTTCAGTTTTTATGATGGAGCACGTCATCCGGAAACTCTTCCGACTCAGTTATGCTTAAGCAATCCGGAAGTTTTAGAGATTGTTTGTAAAAATTTGAAGACAAAAATCGAGGCAAATCCGGAAGCAATTTACTGGTCCGTAAGTCAGAATGATGGTTTAAGATACTGCCGTTGTCCAAAATGTACGGAGATAAATGAAAAATACGCTTCATTTACCCCCGGCAGTAAAATGTACGGATCAAATCCCAATTCTTTGTATTCTCCGATTGGAATGGGAACGGTGCTGACATTTGTTAACAAAGTGGCAGAAAGATTCCCTGATAAGACAATATCGACTCTTGCATACGTATTTTCCCGTGTACCTCCAAAGGATCTAATTCCGGAAAAAAATGTGAATATAATGTTGTGCAACTATGAAGCTCCAAGACATATTCCAATAGAGGAAGCTGATAAGTCCTTTTGCGAGGATCTCGAAGGTTGGGGCCGTTTGACCAACAATATTATTTTGTGGGATTACGTGGTTCAATATAGAAACCTTATCTCCCCTTTTCCAAATTTATATGTGCTGCAACCTAACCTTAAGTATTACTATGATAAGGGAGTTACAATGCTTTTTTTAGAAGGAAATCCGGAGACAGGAGGTGAGTTTCATGAACTGAAGGCTTATATTCTTTCTAAACTGATGTGGGATGTAAATGCTGATGTCAATAATGTAATTGATGATTTTTTGTCAGGTTATTATGGCAATTCAGGGAAAATCATACGGGAATACATAGATCTGCTGCAAAAATCGCTGGACAAATCGGGAGAAAAACTGTCGATTTACGGCACTCCGGTACAGGAAAAGAACAGTTTTCTTACCGATTCACTGATAACCGAGTATAACAAGATTTTTGACCGTGCTGAGAAAGCAGCAGCAATGAACCCCGAGATATTAAAACGTATCAAGGTGGCTCGTATGCCGGTGTCCTATGCAATGCTTGAAATTGCAAGAGATGAAAAAACAGGTAAGCGCGGAGCTTTTATGACAGATGAAGACAATAAACTGAAACCTAAACCTGAGATTGTTAACATGCTATATGATTTTGTACACCTCTGTACACAAACCCAGGTATCACACGTAAGGGAAGGCAGAATTACTCCTCAGCAGTATCTTGAGGCATATGTTAAGTTCCTGTCAGAAGTACCCAAATTATAATTAATAAGTGATTAAAATAATAAACAGAAAAATATAGTTGCAATTAGCTGGTACTGACAATTTCAATATGAGATAGCTATAAAATGGAAATTAATTGATTTTTAATACCTATAAGTTTATAAATACAGATATGAAAAAACTAAGTTTATGGCTTATATCACTATTCTTTGTGATAGCTGCAAATGCACAGCAATTAACCCTGGTGAAAGAGGGTGAATCNGGCTACCGTATAATCATTCCGGAAGAGGCTAATGTAATTGAGATACAGGCAGCTAAGGTCTTTCAGGATTACATCCAGAGAATCTCAGGGTCGAAATTACCTATCGTATCAGATGGAATAAAGGCGACTGATAACGAAATCCTCATAGGCAGAGTAAACCGTGAGGAGTATAAGGATGTTCCGGTCGCAAAACTGGAAAAAGCCGGGTTATATATTAAGAATACTGGCAAGAAACTTGTTATTGCCGGTGGAACAGAAAAAGGCACACTTTATGGAGTTTATACTTTCCTTGAGAAATACATGGGCTGCCGGATGTATACTTCGACAGTAACGGTTGTACCCAGGCAGAAAACGATCGTTCTGAAGGCGATCAATGAAATAGAGGTTCCATCTTTTGCTTACAGGGAACAACTTTACCCCGATGTATATGATCCGGAATACCTCGACTGGCACAAACTGGATTCGCATAGCGGGAAACCTGACACAGGGAATGAATGGGGTTTTTTTGGCCATACATTTAACACTTTACTTAGTACAAAAGAATATGGTGAAACTCATCCTGAATATTTCAGTTTCTATGACGGGAAACGCCATCCGGGAGCTAATTCAACAGGAAGACCTGATGCACAATTGTGTTTAAGCAATCCTGAAGTTTTAGAGATTGTATGCAAGAATCTCAAGGAATATGTGGACGCAAATCCAGGAGCAAATTACTGGTCAGTAAGCCAGAATGATAATATAAATTATTGCCGATGTCCTAAATGTGCAGAAACAGATGAAAAGTATGCTTCATTTGCACCCGGCAGCAAGATCTACGGAACACCCGGAAGTGCAGGTTCTTATTCTCCGATTGGTTCTGGATCGATGATAACATTCGTTAACAAGGTAGCGGAGAGATTTCCCGATAAGAACATATCCACTTTTGCTTACCGTTATACCCGTGTACCACCAAAAGGTATCTTTTTGAGAAAGAATGTGAACATAATGTTATGCAGCATTGAAAGTCCAAGGAATATTTCCATTCCTGAAGGAGACCAGTCTTTTCGTGAGGATTTGGAAGGATGGGCAAGTCTGACCAATAATATAATAATCTGGGATTATGTAGTTCAATACCGGAACCTTATATCTCCTTTCCCTAACCTTCATACCCTTCAGCCTAATCTGAAATATCTGCACGATAAAGGAGTTACAATGATCTTTGAAGAAGGAAATCCTGAAACGAGGGGTGAGTTTTATGAACTCAAGGCGTATTTATTATCTAAATTGATGTGGGACGTTGATGCAGATGTCAATAAGATAATGGCTGACTTTTTAAACGGATATTATGGGAAGGCGGGGAAAATTATTGGTGAATACAATGATCTGTTACAAAAGATGATGCTTAGAACAGGTCAGAAGCTGTTGATTTACGACACCCCGATACTGGAAAAAAACAGCTTCCTTACCGATTCACTGTTAACTGAGTATAGCAAGATCTTTGATCGTGCCGAGAAAGCAGTAGAAGGATCACCTGAGTTATTGGAACGCGTCAAAGTAGCTCGCTTGCCGGTAAATTATGCAATACTTGAAATTGCGCGAGATGAAAAGAAAGGGAAGCGAGGTGCATTCTGGTCAGGTGAAGACAAAAAGCTAATGCCTAAACCTGAAATAGTTAACATGCTGTATGATTTTGTTCATCTCTGCGTACAAACCGAAGTTTCGCACGTTCGGGAGGGAAGAATCACCCCTCAGCAATATCTTGAAGCATATACAAAATTCCTGGCAGAAGGTCCTGGTACTAATTAAAGGATGTTCAGTGCAGGATTAAAGTTGACATACTACAACAGTAACACTTAAAACCGAAACGGATATGAAAAAAACAAGTTTATTGCTGATATCATTATTCTTCCTGATAGCAGCAAACGCTCAGAAATTTACCCTGGTAAATGAGGGTAAATCAAAATGCCGGATAATAATTCCGGAAAGAGCTAGTGTCAATGAGATACAGGCGGCAATGGTTTTCCAGAATTACATTCAGCGAATATCCGGAGCTACTTTGCCGATAGCGTCAGATAAGATTAAAACAGCAGATGGTGAGGTCCTTATTGGAAATGTAAATCGTGATGAACTGAAGGATGTACCAAAGGAAAAACTTGGGAAAGACGGATTGTATATTAAGAATACAGATAAAAAACTTGTTATTACAGGAGGTACCGGGAAAGGAGTACTATATGGGGTTTACACCTTCCTTGAAAAATACACCGGATGCAGGAAGTATTCATCAGATGTGACGTATGTTCCTAAGCAAAAGACAATAGTTCTTAATAGTATCAATGACACGGAGATACCCTCATTCGCCTACAGGGAACAACTTTATCCTGATGGATACGATGCCGAGTATATGGCATGGCATAAACTTGATGCCCACTATGGAAATCCTGACACGGGAATTGAATGGGGCTCTTTTGTTCATACCTTTGATGCTCTGCTTAGTACCAAAGAATACGGAGTAACTCATCCTGAATATTTCAGTTTTTATAACGGCGAACGTCATCCGGGAGCTACTGCTACAGGAAGAGCAGAGGCTCAGCTTTGCCTGAGCAATCCTGAGGTACTTGAGATTGTTTGTAAAAATCTTCAAACACTTATCATGGGAAATCCTGGAGCACTTTATTGGTCTGTAAGCCAGAATGATAACGTAAATTACTGCCGTTGTCCAAAATGCACCGAATTGGATGAGAAATATGCTTCATTTACCCCTGGTAGTAAAATGTATGGAACACATGTCAATTCATTGTACTCACCTATTGGTATGGGGTCAGTACTTACCTTTGTTAACAAGGTCGCTGAAAGATTTCCTGATAAGATCATTTCCACCCTTGCCTACCAGTATACACGTGTACCTCCAAAGGATCTTGTCCCCAGAAACAATGTGAATATTATGTTATGTAATATTGAAAGTCCGAGACATGTTCCAATCAAGGAAGGCGATACTTCTTTTTGTGAGGATTTGGAAGGATGGACTCGCTTAACTAATAATATTATTATCTGGGATTATGTAGTTCAATATAGGAACCTTATTTCTCCTTTCCCTAACCTTCATACACTGCAACCCAATCTGAAATATCTTCATGATAAAGGAGTTACAATGATCTTTGAAGAAGGAAATCCCGAAACCAGGGGAGAGTTTTATGAACTCAAGACATATATACTATCTAAATTGATGTGGGACGTTGATGCAGATGTCAATAAGATAACAGCTGACTTTTTAACTGGATATTATGGGAAAGCGGGGAAAATTATTGGCGAATACAACGATCTTTTACAAAAGATGATGCTTAAATCAGGTCAAAAGCTGTTGATTTACGACACCCCGGTACTGGAAAAAAACAGTTTCCTTACTGATTCACTGTTAACTGAGTATAGCAAAATCTTTGATCGTGCCGAGAAAGCAGTGGCAGGATCACCTGAGTTATTGGAACGCGTCAAAGTAGCTCGTTTACCGGTATATTACGCAATACTTGAAATTGCCAGGGATGAAAAGACAGGGAAGCGCGGAGCTTTTATGCCAGGTGAAGGTAATAAACTGATTCCTAAACCTGAAATAGTTACCATGCTCTATGATTTTGTTCACCTCAGTACCCAGAAAGAGGTATCTCATGTACGGGAGAGAAGGATCACTCCTGCAGAGTATCTGGAGGCCTATACAAAATTCCTTGCTGAGATTCCCAGCCAAAATTAATTTTAAGGAATGGCAGAAATACATTGAAAATTACACTTAAACATATACAGATATGAAAAAACTAAGTTTATTGTTGATATCAATTTTCGTTTTAATATCGGCACATGCTCAGCAATTAACCCTGGTAAAAGAGGGTAAATCTGCTTGCCGGATTATCATTCCGGAGAAAGCTAATGTAATAGAGATCCAGGCAGCTACGGTTTTCCAGGATTATATAAATAGAATATCAGGTGTGAGGATACCAATCGCATCAGATATTACTAAACCTGTTGATAATGAGATTCTTATAGGAAATGTCAACCGTGATGAGCTGAAGGATATACCTGTTTCGAAGCTGGCGAAAGACGGATTGTATATAAGGAACACAGGCAAAAAACTTGTAATTGCCGGTGGAACTGAAAAGGGTGTACTATATGGAGTTTACACTTTCCTTGAAAAGTATTTGGGCTGCAGGAAGTATACTTCAACGGTTACTGTTGTCCCAAAGCAGAAATCGATAGTTCTGAAGGCGATCAATGATATGCAGTTACCCTCATTCGATTACCGTGATAACTTTTACCCTGATGTGGCCAAAGGCAATATTCTCAAAAGGACACCTGTAGGGGAATATCAGACATGGCATAAGCTTGATAATTGTTTTGGGATGCCTGACACAGGAAATGAATGGGGTGAATTTGTTCATACTTTTGATGGTTTGCTGAGCACTAAAGAATATGGGGTATCCCATCCTGAATATTTTAGTTATTATGACGGTATCCGCCATCCGGGTGCTAATCTGCAAGGAAGAGTTGATGCCCAGCTTTGCTTAAGCAATCCTGAAGTTTTAGAGATCGTATGTAAAAACCTGAAGGCAAAGATCGATGCGAATCCAGGAGCAATTTACTGGTCTGTAAGTCAGAATGATAATGTAAAGTATTGCCAGTGTCCTAAATGTAAAGAGATAGATGAAAAATACGCTTCATTTTCCCCGGGCAGCAAAATGTACGGTACGCACGCCAATTCTTTGTATTCTCCAATTGGAATGGGATCGATGCTGACATTCGTTAATAAAGTGGCGGAAAGATTTCCTGACAAGATCATTTCCACTCTTGCTTACCAGTATACACGTGTGCCACCAAAGGATCTTTTGCCAAGAAATAATGTGAACATAATGTTATGCAGCATTGAAAGCGCAAGACATATTGCGATCACTGAAGGGGACAAATCCTTTTGCGAGGATCTTGAAGGATGGGGTCGTCTGACGAATAATATTATTTTGTGGGACTATGTGGTTCAGTACCGGAACCTCCTTTCTCCTTTCCCAAATTTACAAACACTGCAACCTAATCTTAAATATTTTTTTGATAAGGGAGTAACGATGCTTTTTTCAGAAGGAAATCCTGAAACTGGTGGTGAGTTTTACGAACTGAAAGCCTATATTCTTTCTAAACTAATGTGGGACGTCAATGCTGATGTAAATCAGATAATGAATGACTTTTTGAACGGGTATTATGGAAATGCAGGAAAGAATATACGGGAATACATTAATCTGCTTGAAAAATCGCTGGCTAAATCAGGTGAAAAACTGTTGATTTATGGCACTCCTGTTGAGGAAAAAAGCAGTTTTCTTACTGATTCACTGATAACTGAGTATAACAAGATCTTTGATCGCGCCGAGAAAGCAGTAGCAGGATCACCTGAGTTATTAGAACGTGTAAAAGTAGCCCGGTTGCCGGTATATTATGCAATGCTTGAGATAGCCAGAAATGAAAAGACAGGAAAGCATGGTGCTTTCATGACTGGTGAGGATAATAAGCTGATACCCAAGCCTGAAATAGTAAAGATTCTTTATGATTTTGTATACCTGAGTATAAAAACAAACATTTCACATTTCCGGGAAAGAAGAGTCACCCCTCAGCAGTATCTTGAAGCATATACTAAGTTTCTGGCCGAAGGACCTTCAACAATATGGACCATTCCGATTTAAAAACATAATATCATACATAACCCTGAAATTGACAGATATTTCCAATTTCACAATTAAAAACATGTCAGGATTAATGTTGAAAATACAATGTTTCACTTAAACAGAAACAGATATGAAAAAACTAATTTTATTAATAGTCTCTATTTTCTTTTTGTTAGCTGCAAACGCTCAGCAATTAACCCTTGTAAAAGAGGGTAAATCAAATTTCTGTATCATTATTCCGGAAAGAGCTAATGTAATTGAGATACAGGCAGCTACAGTGTTCCAGGATTATATACAGAAAATATCGGGTGCCAGAATACCTATTGTCCAGGATAATACGAAACCTGGAGATAATGAGATCCTTATAGGCAGAGTTAACCGCGATGAGTTCAAGGATGTTCCGGTTGAAAAACTGTTAAAAGACGGGTTGTATATCAGGAATACAGGCAAAAAACTTGTGATTGCAGGCGGAATGGAGAAGGGTACTGTTTATGGAGTATATACTTTTCTTGAGAAGTATATGGGCTGCCGGAAGTACACTTCAACAGTTACTGTTGTTCCCAGGCAAAAAACGATCGTTTTGAACTCAATTAATGACATGCAGGTTCCATCCTTCAATTCCCGTGATGATTTTTACCCAGATGCGATTAACGATCCTGAATATCTGGCCTGGCATAAGCTTGATAATTATTTTGGAAAGCCAGACACCGGAAATGAATGGGGAGATTTTGTTCATACATTCTCATCTCTGTTAGATCCTAAAGAATACGAGGAATCTCATCCGGAATATTTCAGTTTTTATGACGGGAAACGCCATCCGGGACTAAACAAAGATGGGCAGCCTGATGCTCAGCTATGCTTGAGCAATCCGGAAGTTTTAGAGATTGTATGTAAAAGCCTGAAGGCAAAGATGGAGGCAAATCCAGGAGCAATTTACTGGTCTGTAAGCCAGAATGATAACATTAATTATTGCCGCTGTCCCAAATGCACCGAAATAGATGAAAAATACGCTTCATTTACTCCAGGCAGCAAGACCTATGAAATAGCGGCTTTCTTCAAGTATTCCCCGATAGGCAGCGGATCAGTGCTGAACTTCGTTAACAAAGTTGCTGAGAGATTTCCTGATAAGGTCATATCCACACTTGCATACCTGTATACCCGTGTGCCGCCAAAGGATATTATACCAGGAAAGAATGTGAATATTATGTTATGTAATATTGAAAGCCCAAGAAATGTACCGATCACTGAAGGCGATAAGACTTTTTGTGAGGATTTCGAAGGATGGGCCCGTCTGACTAATAATATTATTATCTGGGATTATGTGGTTCAGTACCGGAACCTCATTTCTCCTTTCCCTAACCTGCAAACCCTTCAACCCAATCTTAAATACCTGCATGATAAAGGAGTTACAATGATTTTCGAAGAAGGTAACCCTGAGACCGGAGGCGAATTTCATGAGCTTAAGACATATATGCTGGCAAAATTGCTCTGGGATGTTGATGCGGATGCCAATAAAGTGATGGATGATTTCTTAACAGGGTATTATGGCAGTGCCGGAAAAATTATTCGGGAATACATAAATCTGCTAGAAAAATCACTGGCCAAATCGGGAGAAAAACTTCAGATTTACGACACTCCGGTACAAGAGAAAAACAGTTTTCTTACCGATTCACTTATTACTGTTTACAATAAGATCTTTGACAGGGCTGAAAAAGCGGTATCAGGATCGCCTGAGGTACTGGAACGTGTCAAAGTGGCTCGTTTGCCTTTATATTATGCAATGCTCCAAATTGCCAAAGATGAAAAGACAGGAAAGCGCGGAGCTTTTTTGACAGGTGAAAACAATAAACTGAAACCTAAACCTGAAATCGTTAACATGCTTTATGATTTTGTATACCTGTGTATAAAAACAAAGGTTTCGCATCTTCAGGAGGGAGGAGTTACTCCTCAACAGTATCTTAACGAATATACTAAGTTCCTGAAAGAAGTTACCAGTAGCAATTAACTAGCTTATAGACCAAATTTCATAATGATGATCGATTCAGGATAAAAGTTTAAATATTATAATGATTACACTTATACATAAACAGATATATGAAAAAACCAAGTTTGTTACTGATATCAGTTTTCTTTTTGATATCTGCACACGCTCAGCAATTTACACTTGTAAAAGATGGTAAATCGGTTTGCCGGATCATCATTCCGGAAAAGGCAAATGTAATAGAGGTCGTGGCAGCTAAGGTATTCCAGGATTACATTCAGAGAATTTCCGGGGCCACTTTACCAATAGATTTCGATAATTTAAAACCTGGAGAAGGTGAAATTCTGATTGGGAATGTTAACCGGGATGAGCTGAATGATGTTCCGGTGGAAAAGCTTAAAGAAGATGGATTATATATTAAAAATACAGGCGAAAGACTTGTTATTGCAGGTGGAACCGAGAAGGGAGTTCTATACGGGGTTTACACTTTCCTTGAAAAGTATATGGGATGCCGTAAGTATTCGTCGGCTGTAACTTATGTTCCTCAACAGAAAACTATTGTTCTGAATTCAATCAATGAATTGCAGGTTCCGGCTTTTACTTACCGGGAGACTTATTATAAAGATGCATACACATCTGAATATCAGGAATGGCATAAATTGGATTCCTTTACAGATCGTGAAAATAATAAAAGTAAATGGGGAACTTTTGTTCATACATTTGGTACTTTATTAAACCCTGCAGATTACGGTGAATCTCATCCTGAATATTTTAGTTTTTATGGTGGTAAACGCCATCCGGGAAGTGTCCCATCATGGGATGGAACTGGAGAACAACCTGAATCCCAGTTATGTCTGTCTAATCCTGAAGTTTTAGAGATCGTTTGCAAAAATCTTGCGGAACAGATAAAAAGAAACCCGGATGCGGTTTATTGGTCTGTAAGTCAGAATGATAATGTTAATTATTGCCGCTGTCCCATATGTGCTGAAATAGATGCAAAATATACTTCATTTGCACCTGGCAGCATAATTTATAATGGAGGTGAGGAATGGGAGTACACTCCGGTCGGTGCCGGATCAATGATAACCTTCATCAACAAGGTAGCTGACAGATTTCCCGATAAGGTAATATCGACTCTTGCCTATCTGCATACACGCGTGCCTCCTAAGGACCTCATTCCAAGGAAGAATGTAAATATTATGTTATGCAATATCGAAAGTCCAAGAAATGTCACAATTGAACAGGGAGATAAATCATTCAGCAGTGATCTTGAAGGCTGGGGTAAACTAACTGACAATATTATAGTCTGGGATTATACAATCCAGTTTTCAAATCTTATTTCCCCTTTTCCTAATTTTCAGGTTCTGCAGCCCAATATTCAATTCTTTCAGAAAAACAGGGTTTCCGCTATGTTCGAACAAGGTAACCGCGAGACTGGTGGCGAATTTGCAGAATTAAGGGCTTACATGCTTTCCAAACTCCTGTGGGATCCGAATTTGGATTTTAATGCAGTGATGAATGATTTTCTGACAGGATTTTACGGCAAGGCTGCAAAAGACATACGAGAATATATCGATCTTCTGCATAAGAATAATATGGCAGGAACGGATTTTAAATTATCAATTTTCGGAAGCCCGGTACTGGCAAAAGATAATTACCTTTCTGAGTCTCTTATTGCTGAATATAACAAAATTTTTGATCGTGCTGAATTAGCCGTGTCAGGAGAACCTGATGTGTTGTTGCGTGTCAGGTCAGCGCGAATGCCAGTATATTATGCTATGCTGGAAATTGCAAAAGATGAAAATACGGGAAAACGCGGGACTTTTATTACTGACGGCTATATAAAAAAACCGAAACCGGAAATATCCGGAATCCTCTATGATTTTAGTTATCAGTGTATCCGCACCAATGTTTCCAGGGTTTCAGAATGGCATACACCTCCAAAGGAGTATCTCACAAATTATTTGAAATTCCTGCAGGAACCGAAATAGGAATAAGTTATCTGATTCTGAAAATGGATATGAGTTAATATATTATTGTAGTTACAGCTAAAAATAAACAGAAACGGGTATGAAAAAGTTTAATTTATTGCTGATCGGAATTTTCTTTCTGACGGTAGCTCAAGCTCAGCAACTTACACTGGTAAAAAATGGCAAGTCAAATTGCAGGATAATCATACCGGAAATGCCTAACGCAATCGAGGTACAGGCAGCTAAGGTTTTTCAGGATTATATTCAGAGAATTTCAGGAGCTACTTTACCGATAGAGTCAGATAATGTTAAACCAGCAAAAAGTGAGATCCTTATCGGCAAAGTTAACAGGCGAGAAATGAAGGATGTTCAGGTAGAAAAACTTCTGGAAGACGGATTATATATTAAGACTTCAGGGAAAAAACTTTTAATTGCAGGTGGAACCGACAAGGGAGTGTTATATGGAGTTTACACCTTCCTTGAAAAGTATATAGGCTGCCGAAAGTATTCATCAGTTGTAACATACGTACCAAAACAGAAAACGATTGTTCTGAATTCAATCAATGATATGCAGATTCCTTCGTTTGCATACAGGGAAAACCACTACAGGGATGCAATTGATCCGGAATTCCAGGACTGGCATAAACTGGATTCACATGGCGAAATGGGAATTAATAACAGTAAATGGGGGACCTGGGTTCATACCTTTGGCTCATTATTAAGTCCGAAAGATTACGGAGAGTCTCATCCTGAATATTTCAGTTTTTATGATGGGACGCGTCACCCGGGGTTCATTCCCTCATGGGACAGAACAGGAATACAAGCTGAATCACAACTGTGTTTATCAAATCCAGATGTTTTAGAGATTGTCTGTAAAAACCTTGAAGAACAGATGAAAAAAACCCCTGATGCAGTTTACTGGTCTGTAAGTCAGAATGATAATGTAAATTATTGCCGCTGTCCGAAATGTATCGAAACAGATGAAAAGTATGCCGCATTTGAACCCGGTACCAAATTGTATGGAACACATGTCAACTCCCAGTATTCACCTATCGGTTCGGGATCAATGATAACTTTCGTTAACAAGGTGGCTGAGAGATTTCCTGATAAGATTATATCAACCCTTGCTTACCAGTATACCCGTGTACCGCCAAAGGACCTTATTCCCAGGAGAAATGTGAATATTATGTTATGTAATATTGAGAGCTCAAGAAATGTCAATATTGAGCAAGGCGATGAGTCATTCAGCAGTGATCTCCAGGGATGGGGCAAGCTAACCGATAACATTATAGTCTGGGATTATGTAATCCAGTTTTCAAATCTTATTTCTCCTTTCCCGAATCTTCTTACACTGCAGCCAAATATTCAGTTTTTCCGGAAAAACAGGGTTTCAGCTCTGTTCGAACAAGGCAACCGCGAGACAGGTGGTGAATTTGCAGAATTGAGGGCTTATATGATTTCCAAACTCATGTGGGATTCAAATACAGATATTAATGCAGTTATTGATGATTTCCTTTCAGGATATTACGGAAAGGCCTCAAAAGATATTAGAGAGTATATTGACCTTCTGCATAAGAACAATATGGCAGGAACGGATTTTAAACTATCAATTTTTGGAAGCCCGGTACTGGCAAAAGATAATTACCTTTCCGAGTCCCTTATTGCTGAATATAACAAATTATTTGACAGAGCTGAATCAGCAGTATCAGAAGAACCTGATGTACTATTGCGAGTCAGGGCAGCGAGAATGCCAGTGTATTATGCAATGCTTCAGATTGCGCAAGATGAAAAGACCGGAAACCGTGGGGCTTTTATCACTGATGGAAATATCCAAAAACCGAAACCTGAAATAACCAAAATCCTCTTTGATTTTGGTTATCACTCTATACGTACCAATGTTACAAGGGTAACCGAATGGCATACAACTCCGAAGGAATACCTGGCAAATTATTTGAAGTTCCTTCAGGAACCGAAATAGATATAATTTATGTAAATCTGAGACAGGAAATGAGTTGTATTATAATAATAGTCACAGTTAAAAATAAACATTAACAGGTATGAAAAAATTTCATTTGCTGCTGATATCATTATTCCTATTAATGGAGGTACAGGCTCAGCAATTTACTATGGTGACCGATGGTAAATCAAATTACAGGATAATCATTCCGGAAATACCTGATGCGGTAGAGATACAGGCGGCGCTGGTTTTCCAGGATTATATTCAGAGAATTTCAGGAGCCATACTTACGATAGAACCAGATAATATTAAACCTGCTGATGGTGAGATCCTTATCGGTAAAGTCAAAAGGAAAGAGATGAAAGATGTGCCGATAGAAAAACTTCTTGATGACGGTTTGTATATTAAAACTACAGGGAAAAAACTTTTGATTGCAGGCGGGACCGAAAAAGGTACACTATATGGGGTTTACACCTTTCTTGATAAGTATTTGGGTTGTCGGAAATATTCGTCAGCAGTTACCTATGTTCCAAAACAGAAAACGATTATTCTGCATTCAATTAATGACATGGAAGTGCCATCCTTCACCTATCGGGATATTCTTTACCCGGATGTAATAAACGATCCGGAATATATGGTTTGGCATAAGCTTGATAACTGTTTCGGGAAGTCTGACAATGGAAATGTATGGGGGTCTTTTGTTCATACCTCCAACGTATTGCTAAGTTCTAAAGAATACGGTGAATCCCATCCTGAATATTTCAGTTTTTATGATGGTAAGCGTCATCCGGAGATTGCTCCATCATGGGCCGGATTAGGAATACAACCTGATGCTCAACTATGCTTAAGCAACCCTGACGTTTTAGAGATCGTATGCAAAAATCTGAAAGCACAAATCGATCAAAATCCGGGAGCACTATATTGGTCTGTAAGCCAGAATGATAATATAAATTATTGTCGTTGTCCTGATTGTGCCGAGATAGATAAAAAGTACTCCTCATTTACTCCGGGCAGTAAAATGTATGAAATAAATAACAATTTTCGATATTCTCCGATTGGCAGCGGATCATTTATAAACTTCGTTAACAAAGTAGCGGAAAGATTTCCTGATAAGAACATATCCACTCTCGCATATTTATATACCCGTGTACCACCAAAGGATCTTATTCCAAGAAAAAATGTGAATATTATGTTATGTAATATTGAAAGTCCCAGGAATGTTCCTATAATGGAAGGCGATAAATCGTTTTGCGAAGATCTCGAAGGATGGGCCCGACTAACAAATAATATTATCTTTTGGGATTATGTAGTTCAGTTTCGAAGCCTCATTTCCCCTTTCCCTAATTTGCATACACTGCAACCCAATCTTCAATACCTTCATGATAAAGGAGTTACGATGATCTTTGAAGAAGGGAACCCCGAGACAGGAGGCGAATTTCATGAACTAAAAGCATATATTATAGCTAAATTACTTTGGGATGTTAATGTGGATATCAATAAGGTGATGGATGATTTCTTATCCGGGTATTATGGCAATGCATCGAAAATGATTCGGGAATATATTGATCTTTTACATAATGAAATGGCTCAGTCGGGAGAAAAACTGATGATTTACGGAACTCCGGTTGAAGAAAAAGAAACTTTCCTTTCTGATTCACTAATCACAGAATATAACAAGATTTTTGATCGTGCTGAAAAAGCAGTATCGGGGTCGCCTGAGGTATTAAAACGTGTGAAGGTTGCTCATTTGCCCGTGTATTACGCAATGCTCGAAATTGCAAGAGATGAAAAGACGGGTAAGCGTGGAGCTTTTATTGCTGGTGACAACAATAAGCTAAAACCGAATCCGGAAATAGTTAAAATCCTTTATGATTTTGCACACCTGTGTATACAAACAAATGTTTCGCATGTACAGGAAGCCAATGTCACTCCACTTCAGTATCTTGAGGGATATACTAAGTTTCTGACTGAAATTGCTGATGCTAAATAATTAATGCTTGGTTGTATTTAACACAGGATAAATTTCAGAAAATTTTTCATTAACAGATAGAATCTCTTTAGGAGAAAAAATTAAGGGAGAGTTTTGCCCAATTCAACTTTCATTTATTTAATATGAGATCCGTCTTAATTGAGAGTTTTGTATAAGACAATATCAGAAATTATGGATTTCATAAATCAGTTATAAGAATCCATTTCCAATAACTCAGGATTTTTAGAATAAAAAAAACTGGCTCGGGTTAAATTCCGGAAAGGATGTTATGACAAGTTTATGCAGGCAAAATAAATTTAAATCATTTCGTCTATAACTTCCATTTATTGAGCTTCAGGTTATTTGAAAATGGATCATTTATTAAATAAAACAACGACAATCGGGTAAATAACTTTATAATTCACATGAAATTAACCTGACTTATGAATATTATATAAATTGATAAAATATAAGTTTTTAAGGATTATGTACTAAAAAATCACTATTTTGACCCTAAACGAAATTAGTGAAGACAGAGAGATATATCAACGGTCAGACTCAAGAGAATGAAAAAGAATGGGTGGAATCCTTATTTTTAAACGGAGAGAATAATTATGTGCTACAACAGCTGGTAGAAAAAGACTGGAACATGATGATTAAAGACTTATCATCCTCTTCTGATGTAAATCTAAGTCACCTGCAGGACAGAATCCACCACACTATCAGAAAAAATGAGTTTTTTAAGAAGCAGAAACCTTCACGCAAAATCATGAGTGGTTACATGAAAGCAGCAGCATTATTGCTTTTACCAGTATTAATTGCGGGGACTTTAGGTTACAGATATCTGAACAAAAAATCTCATGCATCTTATAATCAGCAATCTATTGCTTCGATAGACCAACTTGTCACTACGACTATTATGGCTCCTATGAGTGCAAGAGTTTCATTTAACCTTCCTGATGGAACCAGTGGAATGCTCAACAGCGGTTCCAGGCTAAGTTACTCATTGCCATTTAATAAAAACAGGCAGGTCAAACTTGAAGGAGAAGCATGGTTTGAAGTAACCAGTGACGCAGAACATCCTTTTAGGATCAGTACCGGCAATACATCTGTTGAAGTATTGGGGACCAGCTTCAATATGAGTGCATACTCCGCTGAAAATTATGTAGAGCTGGTACTTCAGAATGGCAAAGTCGATTTTTTTGATAATCAAGGTTATAAGAAGGCAACAATGCTCCCCTCAGATAGGTTGGTTTATCAAAATGGAATAATCAGCAAATCGGTAACAGATCCCGTAAAATATAAAGCGTGGACTGAAGGTCAGCTTGTTTTCAGAGGTGACCCTATGACAGAAGTAGCCAGACGCTTAGAACAATGGTATAATGTGGATGTATCACTTCAAGACACAGAGCTTGAAAAGTTTTCTTTCAGAGCAACTTTTGAAGACGAAAAGCTTGATGAAGTCCTGCGGTTATTATCGATGACTTCTCCAATCAAATATTCTATCACTCCAGGTAAAGTTTTACCTGACGGAACTTTCGAAAAACAGAAAGTAACAATTAGATTTAAAGAAAATAATCCTGACTTTCTAAAATCAAACCTATGAAAACAATGAATGGTCCTTAAAACTAAGGAAAAAGAGGAAATCACAACAACGATTTACTTAAAAATCAGCTTTTCGGTATTTTTTAACTTAAACTTTTCACATTTATGAAAAAAACCAAACCTTTCAGGGAATTGTATTATCGTTCTCTGAAAAAAACCCTACTGATTATGTGTATTTCTGCTATTCTTACGATGGTCGGAATTATACAAGTACATGCTAACGACGCTTATGCTCAGAAAACTAGACTTTCATTCAAGTTTTCAGAAACCGAACTTGTCAAAGTTCTTGACAAAATCGAAAATGAAAGTGAATTTTACTTTCTCTACGATGAAAAACTGCTTGACAAAGAACGTAAAGTCAGTATCACTGAAAATGATCAATTAATAAGTGTTATACTGGATGATTTATTTTCCGGTACCGATGTAAAGCACACAATAATCGATCGTAAGATTATTCTGTCACCTGATAATTTATCAGAAGCATCTCAATCGCAACAGATTAAAGTGTCAGGTAAGGTAACCAGCACTACCGGAGAACCATTACCAGGAGTAAATATTACAATCAAAGGAACCACAACCGGTATTAATACTGATGTCGAAGGTAACTACTCTATCCAGGTCGCAAACAACCAGGCTGTATTGCAGTATTCCTTTATAGGTTACATGTCGCAGGAAGTAACTGTTGGAAACCAGTCAGTCATAAACATTGCCCTGGCTGAAACCATGTTAAAGATGGATGAAGTTGTTGTTACGGCATTTGGAATTAAAAAGGAGAAAAAGGCTTTGGCTTATGCTGTTCAGGAAGTACGCGGGGAAGCTTTTACAGAAGCTCGTATGAATAACGTAGCTACCTCACTGACTGGGAAAATTGCAGGTGTTGAAGCCACGCAGGTAAATGCAGGAGCCGGCGCTTCCAGCCGTGTAATAATCAGAGGTAATACTTCGTTGAATGGGAACCAGCAGCCTTTATATATAGTTGATGGTATGCCAATTAACAATACTAACCGTGGGCCTGCAACAAGTTCCAGTGGTCTGAACGTTGACCGTGGTGACGGAATTTCAAGCATGAACCCTGATGATATTGCATCTATTTCGGTTCTAAAAGGTGGAGCTGCTGCAGCACTCTATGGCAGTCAGGCAGCAAATGGCGTTATCCTCATCACAACAAAAAAAGGGACAATTCAGAAAGGAATAGGTGTTGAAGTAACTTCAGATGCAAATTTCGGTACACCTTCTGTATATCCTAATTATCAATATGTTTATGGTCAGGGTAATGATGGGATAAAACCTGCTGATGCTGCTAAGGCTTTGAGTTCCGGCCGCTTATCATACGGGGCAAAAATTGATGGTACAATGGTTATGCAGTTCGACGGAGTAGAACGTCCGTACAATGCTGTGAATGTCAAGCAGAATATAAAAAACTTCTACCAGACAGCACAGAATTTAACAAATACCATTGCTTTCAATGCAGGTAACCAAAACTTTCAGATGAGATTATCTGTTAGTGATACGCGGGCAAAAGACCAGCAGCCGAATTCAGAATACTACAAAAAAACCGCCAACCTGAACGTCAGAGGGACAATGGGCAAGAATGATTTTATTGTTCTTGAATCAAGCGTTCAGTATAATCTTGTTGATGGTAAAAACAGACCAAACGTAGGTTATGCAGAACTTAATGCAGCCTGGCCAGTTTATCTGGCAGCAAACACAGTTGATGTGCGCAACATGGCTGGTACTGACCCTTCAAAACCTGGTATTAAAGAATCAACCGGCAGAGAATTGGAATGGAACCCTGTACCCGCAGCTGTTAATCCATATTATGCAGCTTATCAATTACATAATGAAGATCACAGACAGCGTTTAATTGGAAGAGCAAGCGTACAGTTCAATTTATTATCTAATCTGTTTGTCAAAGGTACAATAGCAAGAGATTTTAATTATTACAGAGATTTAAGTTATGTACCAATGACTAATGCCTTTACTCCACTAGGGTATTTCAACTCAAGTCAGGAGCAGGCTGATAAAACCAATTTCCAGATTCTTGCAAATTACAAGGATAAATTTTTTGCCGATGTGATCGGATTAAATTTAATGGTAGGAGCCAACAGGGAAAGAGATTTCGGCAGAAGCAGTACCGCAAATGGCAGCCAGTGGGTAATTCCAGATTTTTATAGCCTGACCAACCTGAAAAACAGGGATCTAGTGAATCTGGGCCAATCCTCGACCGGGACTAACTCTGTTTTTGCAGAAGCAAACCTCGATTATAAGAACTTTGCTTATCTGACTTTAACAGGAAGACAGGATTGGTTTTCCGTGTTGAATCCAGGGTTCAATTCAATTTTCTATCCTTCAATCGGAGGTAGTTTCATACTTTCCGAAGTTGTCAAACTGCCAAAACTTTTCAACTTTGCTAAACTTCGTGCATCATGGGCACAAGTTGGAAGCGCAACAGTAAGTGCAGGAAGTATTAATCAGACATACACAATCAGTACCGTAAACGCGTATGGCCTTCCGACCCTCAGCAACCCTAACACTCTGTTGAATCCTAATATTCGGCCAATTACAGCGACCACTACTGAAGGCGGATTTCAGGTGCAGATTCTTGATAACCGGATAGGTCTGGATGTAAACTACTACTCAAAGAAAACTGAAGATGATATCTTGTTCCCTCCTATATCACAGGCAACAGGATATTCTGCAGGACCCAGAAACCTGGGATTGATAACCAACAAAGGATGGGAGATCAGTTTAACCGGGACACCCATAAGAAGAAATGATTTCAGCTGGGATGTCGCTTTTAACTTTGGATATAATAAGAGTAAAATCGTTGAGTTAGCTGAAGGAATTG
>JGI20214J51088_10000819_pt1 | contig 21261 bp, 21 predicted proteins | sample WetSurMetagenome_FD_51088 | JGI IMG/M metagenome (IMG submission 51088) | reverse complement strand
CGGCCATCGGGATGGACAAGGACATCCAGCAGAAGATCCTGCGCGCCGAGGGGCTCAACGTTCCTCGAAGCACCGTGGTCGAGGAGAGCCAGTGGAGGGAATACCCGGAGGCCGTCCGGAAGCGCCTCATCGGGGAATTCGGGCTTCCGCTGGTGACGAAGCCCGTCAGGGAGGGCTCCAGCATCGGGGTGACCGTCGTGCGCGAGCCCGACAAACTCGACGGGGGCATGAAAGCGGCCCTCGAATGGGACCGCTCCGTTCTCGTTGAGGAGTTCCTCGACGGGACGGAATTCTCCTGTATCGTCCTCGAGGACGAAGGCGAGCCGCGGCCGCTCTCCCTTACGGAAATCCATCCCCAGAGCGAGTTCTTCACCTACGATGACAAGTACATGCCGGGGCGATGCCGGAAGTTCACGCCGCCCAAGACAATCCCGAAGGACGTGTCGGAGAAGATCAAGATCGACGTAGTGAGGGCCTACAAGGCCCTGGGTTTCCGCTGCTACGGGCGCATCGACGGTTTCGTCCTGAAGGACGGGCAGGTCCTGATCACCGATCCGAACTCCTCGTCGGGCATGGCTCCCTCGTCGTTCTTTTTTGAACAGGCCGCCGAGCAGGGGATGCTCCCGGGCATGATCGTATCGAAGCTCATCGAGACGGCAATGAGGATCCACAAGGAGAAGAAGGGACCGTTATAAAAGGTCCGAGGCACGAGGAACGAGGAGCGAGGAAGACCATCAGGAAATGCCTTCAGGCTACAGGCAACAGGCTACAGGCAACAGGAAAATCCCCCTTCCGTCCCCCTTTTACAAAGGGGGAAACCTAAGAAGATCCCCCTTTTACAAAGGGGGGCAGGGGGGATTTGATAGCAAATAAGGTGCTTTACATCCCCTCGAAATCTCACTATAGTTTCCGGCATCAAACCACNGCAAGGATCGGTGCATGGCAGTCGAGAATCCAGCGAAGCTCAGGGTCGGCGTCATCATGGGAGGNNTTTCCTCGGAGAAGGAAGTCTCCCTCGANAGCGGGCGCAACATCTTCAGCAAGATGGACCGGAAAANATACGATCCCATCGCGGTCTTCATGGACAGCCGTTGCACCCTGTGGGAGATTCCGCTCAAGCTTCTCATGCGCAACAGCACGGCGGACGTCGAGATCGACCTGCACGAGGAAGCAAAGCCGCTTGCCTACGAAGCCCTGAGAGAGCGATGCGATTTCGTCTATATCGGCCTCCACGGGAAATACGGCGAGGATGGAACGTTCCAGGGGCTCCTGGAGCTTCTCGGCGTGCCTTACAGCGGCTCCGGTGTTCTCGGCTCGGCCCTGGGCATGGACAAGTTCACCTCCCGCAAGGTTCTCGCCATGAGCGGGCTTGACGTGCCGAAGACGGTGCCCGTCGATCAGCGGGCCTGGGGGGGGCCTGAAAGAGACTCGATCCTGAAACGGATCGAAAACGAAATCGGTTTTCCCTGCGTGGTGAAGCCCACCCGCGAGGGATGCAGCACGGCCGTGAAGAAGGTCGTGTCGCCGAAGGGAATCCCCGACGCCCTGGCCTCGGCCTTCGAGTGGGATACGGTCGCCGTCGTGGAAGAATTCATCTCCGGGATGGAGGTAACCTGCGGGGTTCTCGGCAACGACGAGCCGCGGGCGCTCACCCCGTCTGAGACGATCCCCACCCGGGACATCCTTTCACTGGAGGACAAGTTTCTCTACGGCCAGGGCGAGAACAAGACCCCTGCAAGGGTTTCCGAGGAAATGCTCCGTAACATCCAGGATACGGCGGTGCGGGCCTATCGGGCGCTCAACCTGAAGGCGTACTCGCGGATCGACATGTTCCTCTGCGACAGNCGGATCCTCGTGCTGGAACCCAACACCCTGCCCGGCATGACACCCTCGACGGTCCTCTTTCACCAGGCGGCCGCCGAAGGCATCAGCCAGACGGATCTCATCAGCCGGATCATCGAGTTTTCCCTCGAGGCGCACCGGACGAAGAAAGGACCCCTGTGATCGATGCGGGCCATCACCATCGCCATTGAGGGCCTGGGAAGGTCAATCCTGCGCATCCTCGAGGAGACGGGGAAGATCCTTCTTCTCTTTCTTTCCGTCCTGAGCTGGCTTTTCCGCCCCCCCCTCAAGATCGGTTACATCTTCAAGCAGATGGAGTTCGTCGGCGTGAAGTCCACCTTCGTCGTGGTCCTCACGGGGCTCTTCACGGGCATGGTCCTTGCGCTGCAGACCTACCACGGCTTCAAGCTCTTCAGTGCCCAGAGCCTCGTCGGGGGTACCGTCGCCCTGGGCATGACGCGCGAGCTGGGCCCGGTGCTCACGGCGCTCATGGTGACGGCCCGGGCAGGATCCGCCATGGCTGCGGAGCTGGGCTCGATGAGGGTCACCGAGCAGATCGATGCCCTGTCCGTCATGGCGGCAAACCCCGTAAAGTACCTCATCGTGCCCCGCGTCGTGGCGGCCCTTTTCATGCTGCCTCTGCTCACGGTGATCTCCGATTTCATGGGCATTCTCGGGGGGTACCTCGTGGGGGTGCATGTCCTTCACATCAGCGAAGGGGTCTTCATTAAGAACATCATCAAGCTCATGACGCTTTCGGACATTTATCACGGCCTCATGAAGGCGGCCTGTTTCGGGCTCATCTTCTCCGTGATCGGTTGCTACAAGGGATTCAACGCGACAGGCGGCGCCGAGGGCGTAGGCAGGGCTACGACGGAGGCGGTGGTGCTGGCAGCGATCACCATCCTCGTCAGCGATTATTTCCTGACGGCGATTATGTTCTAGGAGAAGGACCGAGGTCCGAGGAACGAGGATCGAGGATCGAGGGAAAGAAAAAAGAGGCGATCACACCGGTCACCGGTCACTGATCACGGGTCACTGCATGATACGTCTGGTCGACATCCATAAATCGTTCGGGAAGCAGAAGGTGCTCGACGGGCTCAACCTNGACATCGAGGACGGCAAGACGACGGTCATCATCGGCCGCAGCGGCGGGGGAAAAAGCGTGCTGCTCAAGCACATCATCGGCCTGCTGAAACCCGACAGCGGAGAGGTTCTCATCGACGGGACGGACCTCACGAAACTCGATGACAAGGGCCTCAACGAAATCCGGAAAGGCTTCGGCATGCTTTTCCAGGAGGGGGCGCTCTTCGACTCCATGAACGTGGGCGACAACGTGGCCTTCCCGCTTCGCGAGCAGACGAAGATGAAGGAGCCCGAGATCCATCAGGTCATCATCGACCTGCTGCGGGCCGTGGGACTTGTCGACGTGGACACCAAGATGCCTTCGGAGCTTTCCGGCGGCATGCGCAAGCGGGTCGGACTNGCCCGGGCACTGGCCTTGAAGCCCCATATCGTGCTCTTCGACGAACCGACGACAGGCCTGGATCCCATCATGATCGAGGCGATCAACCGGCTGATCATCGACACCCAGAAGAACTTCAACCTGACCTGCATCGTGATCAGCCACGACCTGGATTCCATCTTCAAGATCGGGCACAGGATNGCCATGCTTCACCAGGGGAAAATCATCGAGTACGGCACACCGGAAGAAGTCAGGGCCTCGAAAAACCCGGCCGTGGTCCAGTTTCTTGCGGGAAGCATTGAAGGACCGATCCAAATCGTGTAGAATTTCGAGCCGGAGCTGGAGAAACCTATGGCCTCAGTCAGCACAGAAGCAAAAGTCGGGATCTTCGTCCTCGTGGCGTTGCTGGTCCTCGCTTATATGTCCTTTCGCGTCGGGGAGGCGACCTTCGGGTTCAAGAAGGGGTATCAGCTCACGGCCACTTTCGACAACGTGGCGGGGCTCGAAAAGGACGCCTCGGTGCAGGTGGCAGGCGTTGACGTGGGCCGGGTCGAAAGCATCAGCCTCCGGGACGGGAAGGCCATTGTCAGCCTGCGCATCCGGCCGGATGTGCAACTCGAGAAGGATGTCGTCGCCTCCATCAAAACTCACGGGATACTCGGCGACAAGTACATCGAATTGGCGCCCGGCACGAAAGGGATCGGCTATCTCCAGAACGGCGAGCAGATCCAGCGGGCCGAACGCACGGCCGACGTGGACCGTCTGCTCAACAATCTCGCCCTCATCGCCGATGATGTCAAGGGCGTGACGGGTTCCCTGAACCACGTCCTGGCCGGGGAGGAAGGCGAGGCACAGGTCCGCGACATCGTCCGCAACATCCGGGAACTCAGTGTCCGGCTCAACCAGGTGGTGGCCCGCAACGACGAGCGGTTCTCCGAAACGATGGCGAATCTGCGTGAAGCCTCGAAGGAGATGCAGAAGACCTTTGCCCAGCTCTCGGAGATCACCGAGTCCATCAACAAGGGCGAAGGGACCGTGGGCAAGCTCGTGAAGGACAAGGAGACGGTGGAGAAACTCAACCAGACCCTGGCCTCCCTGGAGAGCATCACCAAGAAGATCAACGAGGGGCAGGGTACTCTCGGGAAGCTGGTCAACGAGGGAGAGACGGCCGAAAATATCAACGACACGATGACCAATCTCAACAAGTACATCACCAAGTACGACCAGTACCGGACCATCATAGGGTACCGGGGCGAGTATCTCAGCAGCGGCAATTTCAAAAGCTACGTGGATCTGACGATCAGGCCGACCCCGGACTACTTCTACCTGGTTGGCGTCAACACGAATCCCTATGGAAGACAGAAATACACGACGACGACAACGGCCGGGGTCACAACGACGAGCACCGAGTATCAATACGACACGGTCCTCTTCAATGCCCAGCTCGGCAAACGCTGGAAGGATATTCAATTGCGCGGCGGCATCTTCGAATCGACAGGCGGCTTCGGAGCGGACTGGTACCTCTTCGACGATCGGATGAAGGCGACATTCGAGGCCTACGATTTTGCCCAGAACCGCAGTGCCCACCTGAAGGCCTACGCCGAGTTCAGGCTTCTGAAGAATCTCTACGTCTCCGGCGGCTGGGACGACCCCTTGAACAGTGATCGCTCATCGGCCCTGGTAGGTGTCTCCATCCGATTCGACGACGAGGACATCAAGTACCTGCTCCCACGTGTATCGCCGTTCTGAGTACCCTTCTTCTCTATCCAGGCACAGCCAGTGCGGACGCGAAGTCAAGAAGTCAGGAAGCTAAGAAGATCGGAAAGAGAGGATACGCACTGTTTCTTTTCCTGACTTCGTAACTTCCGATCTTCCTAACTTCGAGTACGCATACTACCATGCGGCAGGGGAACGAAAAAATATTGTGATTACGGAGTGTTGCATTGAGGGCAACATGAGGGGCTTGACAGACGCCGAATAAATTTTATATTAGTTTGGTNTATTCGAGGGATGCATGGGAGGCAGAGGCTTGCTATGTACTTTAATCCCCTCCAGCTATCGAAAATTAAAGGTGTTTTTGGCCAGGCGGAGCGTGTTGCCGGTCGCTACTTCAATCTGACCGAGACGCAGGTGAAGAACCAGAGGTACGACGTGAAAACGCTTGTGCATCTGGAGCCGCATGAGGTGGACGAACGGGCGTTTGCACATCTCTGTAAATACGCAATCCGGAAGGAAGAACCGGCCGAGCCGTCCAGGAGTTACGATTTATACAGGATTTGCCTCCAGGACGACCGGATCCTGAATGCCGTAGAGCGGGCCCACTCGTTCATTCGCCTCGAGTCGCTCATGCTCTACATTGCCGTNCACGAGCTTGTGCACGTAATCCGGTTCGGAAGCGAGCAGGCCGATTTCCATGCCACTCCGGTCGAGCGGCAGCGGGAAGAGGAGAAGGTCAATAAGATTACGCNGAGCATGCTCCACCCGTTGGCGGACAAGGATATGGGGCTCGTCCTCGATTGCTTCAGCACTAAATTTGACTTGGTGGAATCGTTCAATTGATTTTTATGCGGAGGTTGTTGTCATGCCGATCTATGAATACCGGTGCAGGAAGTGCAACAAGGAGTTCGAGGCGGTGCAGTCGATCTCGGATCCCGAGCTGAAAAGCTGCAAGTTCTGCAAAGGCCCCGTGACGAAACTGATCTCGGTATCCTCGTTTCACCTGAAGGGGAGCGGATGGTATGTGACGGATTACGGCGGGCGAAAGGCGCCTTCCAGCGAAACAGCCGTGAAGAGCGATACGGCGGCGAAAAGCGATACCTCTACAGAAGGGTCCACGCCGACAGCTTCTGCATCCTCTGCGACGGCGGCAGACAAGTCTTGAGTTCACTGCAATGAAACCACACCGAGGTGGCCCTCCGCATGGATGGCCACCTTATTTTTTGTCCAGCACCTGCCGAATCGTCATGGACAGATCGCTGATGCTGAAGGGCTTCTGAATGAAGGCCTGGCACCCCTTCTCGAGNATGGCCTTCGCCTGCTCGTTCTTGCTGTACCCGCTCGACAGGATGACCCGAACCTCGGCGTTGACCTTTTTCAGGCTGTCGTACGTGGCCTCCCCATCCATCCCCGGCATGATCATGTCCAGAATGATGAGATCGATCTTGCCCCGGAGCTTCCGGTACACATCGATGGCCTCCTGCCCGCTCTTGGCGGCAACGACCTTATACCCCAGCGACTCCAGAATCTCCCGGTTGACGTCGATGATGACATCCTCGTCGTCGACGAAGAGAATGGTCTCGGTCCCCTCCAGAAGGCCCTTGGGAGGCACCGTTTCCTTGACAGCCGTCTTGTCCGTTGCGGGCAGGAANAGGTTGAAGGTCGTTCCCTGGCCCTCCTCGCTGTAAATGTTGATGATTCCCTGATGCCCCCGGATGATGCCGTAGGCGGACGCAAGTCCCAGCCCCCGTCCGCGGCCCATCTCGCGGCTCGTGAAGAAAGGCTCGAAGATCCGCTCCTTGGTCCGGTCGTCGATCCCCACACCCGTGTCGGTGACGGTGATCATGACATAATTGCCCGGGTTGACCTTGTAGTTCCGGACGTAAGCGTCGTCGAGAGTTACATTGCGCGTTTTCAGGGTCAGATCACCCCCGCGGGGCATGGCCTGCTGGGCATTCACGAAGAGATTGATGAGGACCTGCTCGATCTGGGCCTGGTCGATCTCCACGGCCCAGATGTCAGCTTCGAGAGACTTGTGGATGGTGATGTCCCTGCGGGTCTGGCCGAAGGAATTCGAGGTTTTTTCGAGGAGGTCGTTCATGTCGCAGGGCTTGACCTCGTAGCGGCCGCCGCTGGCGTAGGCGAGGAGCTGGCTCGTGAGGTCGGTGCCGCTTTTCACCTGTTTTTCAATCCGTTTCAGACGGCTGAATGCAGGGTGGTCGGCCTTTGTCTCCGAGATCATCAGCGCCGTGTATCCCTGGATGCCCATGAGGATGTTGTTGAAGGCGTGGGCGATTCCGCCGGACAGGGTGGCCACGGCCTCCATGTTCTGGGCATGGAAGAGCTCGGCCTCCATCTTTTTGATGTTCGTGATGTCCTCGTAGGTCATGAGCTGCTTTCCGTTTCCCAGCANCACCATCCGGGAGTGCATGATCCGATCGGAGCCGCCCCGCACGCGGACCGTCACGACGCGCTCTCCAACTTTGTGGCTTTTTACGAAGTTCTCCAGGTCCTCGCGGTAGAAGTACCGCACGAGGTCCCGGTAGGATGGGTTCGGGAATACCCGCTTCAGAAATGTCTCTNTGTTGGGAAGATCCTCGATGGTGTAACCGAAAATTTCCGTGAAGCGGGGGTTGAGGTACTCGAAGGTCCCGTCCGGCTTGGCCAGGGAGATGCCGGCAGGAGAGTTGTCCGAGAGGATCCGGAAGCGTTCCTCGCTCTCGATCAGGGCATATTCGATGCGCTTGCGGTCCGTGATGTCCATGATCATGACCATGGCGCGGTGCTCGTCGATGCGCGCCGCCCTGAACTCGAGCACCTTCGTGCTTCCATCCCGGCAGGTGACGTGGAATACCCGGGCGCTGCCGCGGATGTTTGCGGCCATGTCCGCCTTCCAGGTCTCCATCGCCTTCTTCCGGTAGTTTTCGTCGGGGAAGGCCTTGAGGAACCATTCTTTCCCCATGGGGACATCCTCGAGGGCGTATCCCGTGATCCGGACAAATTCCGGGTTGATGTAGAGGAACTTCCCCTTTTCGCCAAGCAGGAGAATACCGTAGGGCGATTTCTGGATGATGGTCCCGAACGTCTCCCGCTCGTTCTGGAGGGTCTGCTCCAGATCGGCGATGCGCTTCTTCANGGCAGCCATTTCCTGGTTCGGCTCGTCCTTCATATTGTCCTTGACCATGATCCCTCTCCCCTTTGCACCCGCTGATCGGGGGTATGTCCCGCTGACTGTGCTTCGCGCCCGTCTTCCTGCATCAAGGAAGCGAAGTCNGGAAGATCGGAAGCGAGGAAGAGCGGATAGTAAGAATAAAAATGATCCAGGTATCCACTCCGATCTTCTGCTCTTTTTATCTTCCCGGCTTCCCTTGCATAAGAGTTTCCGACATCCGGCCTATCTGCCGTTCCGAGCTAAATCACCGGAAAGATGCTCACGAATGAACCGCGCCATCTCCTCGAGGACCTCCTCCCGCGCCTCTGCGTGGGGGATATGGCCGCACTGAACAAGNAGCGCCTTCGCCGGTCCCGAAACCTGCCGCTCGATGGCCTTTACCTGGGCAGGCGTGCCGTACGGGTCATTCATGCCCTGAATGACAAGGATGGGACAGCGGATCCCCGGCAAAACGTCCTCAATGTTCCAGTCGCGAAATTCCGGGGACAGCCACGTATCGGCCCAACCGTGAAAGACGCGGTCCGTCTTGTCTCCGTGATAGCGGGCAAGCCGCTTCCCGAGGTCGGTCGAGGCATAGACGCTGACGGCTTCGCGGATGCCCTCGAGCGTGACGCTCTCCACGAAAACATGCGCCGCCTCGGTGATGACGGCACGGATCCCCTCCGGGCGCATCGACGCATGGATCAGCGAGATGGACCCCCCGTCGCTGTGACCGATGAGAATCGCCTTGCCGATTGCGCACTCATCGAGGACGGCAGGCAGACCGAGCCGAGCCTCGTCATGGAGATAACCCGTTGGGCGGGGCAGGGTGAAGGGATCCGATTTCCCGTATCCCCAGCGGTCGTAAACCAGGGCCGGCAAGCCCGTTTTTTCACATAAAAGCGCCGGGAAGTCCCGCCACTGACCGACACTGCCCAGACCCTCGTGAAGGAAGACAAGAGTTGCACCGTTTGCAATCCGGTTCATCGCACCCGGCTCGAGCCGCTCTGCGTAAATACGATGTCCGGCTGCGCGGATCTGGAAGGCCTTCCTGGAAACGCCCATGGCTCAATGGTTCCTGTCACAAGCAACGCATCCGGAAACGGGAAGTCTCGGACCGGGCAACGGCATAAAACGCCCCCATCTTACATTTCCTGGGCGAAGGGTCAAGACCATTTTTATCCATCCTGACCTCTGAGAGAGACGGCCGCGTGGCTTCGACACAGGCCCTTGATTTGTATTGGTATTCTTCCCGCCGCCGAGCGGTGATGCGCGGATCTTTCCCCCTGGTACGGTGATTGCACTCAANCAGAGGGGCAGGATCGCAATCATCCTGTTGATTCTTTTTCGCCTTGGAGGTAGTGTTAGGCGAAACCATTAAAGAAAATGCTCACTTTGTTCGATATTGTTAGTTGCAGCACGATGCTCGGGAAAGGGTTTTCGGGCTTTTTTCAGCAGCCAGCATTAACCGGCATGGAGAGATGAAAATGGCAAAGCGCTCTGCGAAACTGTTGATCGTCGCTCTTATTGCGGCATGGGTCGGTGTCCTGTTGACGGCCGGTGACTCCCCGGCACAGTTATATCGGTATAATGACAAAAATGGTAATGTCGTCTTGACGGACAATCCTCCCCCCGGGGTGGCCGCGGAAGCTTTGGAGAAGGATAAAGCTCTCTCAGCTCCGCCATCGGAAGCAGCGGTTCCAAAGGACAGGCCGCAGCCCCAGGCCGTAAGGCCGGCTCCTCCGTCCAGGGGAGTCGATAAGGCGAAAGAAGAAGTCGACAAAACGGCCAGGGATGAGGCCGAGAAAGCGGCCAAGGAAGAAGCCGAAAAGGTGGCCAAGGCAGAAGCCGACAGAGAGACGAGCAGGCTCATGGCCGAGGACGAGGCAAAGAAACAGTCGGAGCGCCAGCGCCGTCTCGAAGAGGCCGATCGGCTGGAGAGGGAGGCCAAAAAGCCCNTTCAGCCTACCCAGGAGAACATCGATCGGCAGATGAAGCTGATGCAGGATGCGCAGCGACTGCGGGAGATGCCCTGAAAGACAGGCTAAAGGTCAAAGGCTAAAGGGTTCGGCCGCTCCGCGGCAGTGAAAGAAGTGCCTGAGTGTTTACGTGTCNGGGTGAAGAGGAAGAGAGGATGTGAGGATGGAAAGAACAAATTTCTTGAGCTTCTTTTCTCGTCCCTCATCCGGGGTCCCCCGTCCCTTGATAGTATGGCTGGTACTGGGGCTCATCACCGCGGCTTTTGTCTGCGCATCCGGGGGCCAGGCCGAGGCGCAGACGATCTACAAGTACACGGGCAAAGACGGCGCGGTGGTCCTGACGGACAAGCCTCCGGCGGGGGTGAAAGCGGAGCCTTTCATCACCGGAGAACCTGCACCGAAAAGGCCCCTCGAGAGAAACGAGTCGAACATGGAAGCCCCCCCGACAGGTTCCATGAACGCCGAAGAGGCAATCCGCCAGAGGGATCAGAACCTCGATGAAGTCATAAAGAAGGTCGAGACCCGCGACAGGGAAAAGGAACTCGAGAAACAGAAAAGGCTCCAGGAAGCGGATCGACTGGAGGCACAAGCNCGCGAGCCCATGCCCGCGACAAGGGAAAACCTGCAACGCCAGTATGAGCTGCGGCAAGAGGCAGAGAAGCTCAGGCGGGTGCAATAGGATGTTTCGCTAAAAACGATAACGGTCGGACACATCCACCAGAGTGCCGGGAACCCGGATGTCCCCCAGGAGGGTGAGGCTCTCCTTTAAGAGGGCTGTCTGGGTATTTTTGTCGAAGGGTCTTCCCATGGGGTGGCCCAGGGGATAACCGACAAGGACGGCGCGAGGCGGCTTCACTTTTTCGGTGATCGTGCGATTGAGCGAGATGGACAGGGTCGGGATCCCCGCTTCCTCGATTGCCCTTTGGATCAGCCCCACGGACTGATTGCAATACCCTCAGGCGGGTGTGAGAAAAACGGCCCTGACGCCGTCCTTTTTCAGTTCGGCCGCTACGGTCGGAGCCGTTTGTTCGAGCAATTTCGCCAGATGTCCGCCTTCGATGTGCCCCATGAATGAAAAGTGCCTGGGTGCCACGTGTCCCACCGTTCCTTCCCCGCACAGCTCATTGAGCCTCTCGATGGGAAACACGACGTTCACATCCGCATCGGCATCCCCATGATTGTAATAGTTGTGAGTAATCGTGAGGTCTTTTGCAGAGGATGACGACGGGATAACCCGGAAGGAAGAGTCTCCTTCAGAATCCACCATGTCGAAGGGTGTCTGACTTTTCAAGTGGACGCCTGCCGTTGTGACCAGGGCGACAGGGCCTTCAGCGGGATTTCCCGCGACCGGCGACCACGGGACGGTCGTATTGATGATGATGGGGGCCGATTTCGCCCATTTATCGACAAGAGCCGGGTGCTTCTCGAAAAATGTTGCGATGAGTTTGTCTTTTTCTGTTTTGAGGCTCATGGATAGGGTGTCCATTACAGGGATTCATCCCGCCAGCACGCGGATACGGCCCCTGGGCTCGGTGACGAACTCTCCCACGACGGCGGCATCGTCGATGCCCCCCTCCCGCATCCGTTTCAGCAGACCCTCGGCCTGACCGGCCGCCACGGCGATCAGCAAACCGCCCGAGGTCTGGGGGTCGTAGAGGACATCGGCGATCCATGCCGGCACATCGGCATCCATGTCCACCATGGGCTTGCGATAATCGCGGTTGCGGAGCAGACCGCCGGGGATGATCTCGCCTTCCACGAGCTCCCGGATGCCCGTGAAAACGGGCATGGCCGATGCGAACACCTGGAGCCCCACTTCGCTGCCCTCGACCATCTCGCATGCATGTCCCAGGAAGCCGAACCCCGTCACGTCCGTGCATGCATGAACCTGCGGCGTTGCCACCATCAATTCGGCGGCCTTGCGGTTCAACGTCGACATGGAGCGGATGGATCGCTCGACNAGGGCCTCGTCGGCCGAGCCCACCTTCACGGCCGTGCTGACGATGCCCGTTCCCAGTGCCTTTGTGAGNATAAGCCTGTCGCCGGGCTTTGCGCCCCGGTTGAGCAGGACCCGGTCGGGGTGGATGAGACCCGTTACGGCAAGACCGTACTTGAACTCGTTGTCCTCCACGCTGTGCCCGCCCACGAGGGTCACCCCGGCTTCGATCATCTTGTCGAGGCCTCCCCGCAGGACGTCGTGCAAAACGGAGATGTCCATCGTCTTCACGGGAAAGCAGATGATGTTCATCGCTGTCAACGCCCTTCCGCCCATGGCGTAGACGTCGGAGAGGGAGTTGGCCGCCGCCACCTGGCCGAAGGTGTAGGGGTCGTCGACGATGGGCGTGAAGAAGTCCACCGTCTGGATGATGGCCAGGTCGTCGCGAAGTTTATACACCCCTGCGTCTTCGTTGCCCTCGATCCCGGCGATGAGATTCGGGTCAACGATCTTCGGCAGGCCTTGCAGTGCTCGATTCAGGTCACCCGGACCGATCTTGCAGGCTCAACCGGCGCTCTTGACGGTCTCCGTCAGGCGGATCTTTTTGTCCTTTGCCACGGCTTTCCTCACATCGTAGAGGAATTTCCGCCAGAAGTAGCGGATAAACATTATCTTATCCTTCATCCTCCCAAATAATGTCAAGACGGCTTATTTCACCTTCTCGACGGGATAGCCCGCCTCGTCCCAGCCCTTGATTCCGGCCGGGTAACGGTAGATGTTCTTGTAACCCAGCTTCACGGCCCACATGGCGGCGTTGTGGCTTCGCGTGCACTTCGTGAACCCGCAGTAGAAGACGACGAGCCGGTTCTTGTCGGGCCCCATCAGCTTGACCAGGGCGTCCTTCGTCTTGTCATCGAGGCTCGTCATTTCGGGGATGGGGAACTCCATCTGCACGGCCCCGGGGACGTGCTGCTTCTTGTAGCTGTCTTCGTATGGCATGGTGTCGACGAGCAGCATGGGCTTCTTCTGGTCGACCCAGCTTTTCAATTCCTTCGTCGCCACGATCTTATATCCGCCCCGGGCGACCTCCCCGGCGAAATTGACGGCGATGGTCTCGTTTTCAAGTTCCTTCGCTCCCCATGCGGCCAGTGCATTACCGGCTGCCAGGACCAACATTGAGGCGATGGCGACAACGACAACTTTGCGAATCATATGGAAGGTCTCCTTATGTTTTTATTACGGCTCTATGAAAGCCGGCCTGTTTCCAATTGGGTTCGCATCCGGCGGGTGTAATAAAGAAAGGATGCCGCGCCGATGAGAAAAAGATCCCGGATGAATGCCTGTCTCAGGCTTTGCTGGCCCTCGATCTCCTCGGGACCGAAACAGCCGCAGTCGACGTTCAGGTCCGTCAGGATCCCGTAGCCCAGAACGGCGACGAACAGGACAAGGAGCCCCGTGATCACCGTGAGGCCCCCCCGGACGTCGAAAAGGAGCGCCGTTCCCGCGGCCACCTCCAGTGCGGGGAGCCCGACGGCCACGACGGGAAGAAGCCTCTCGGGAATGAGATCGTAGAGGGACAGGGTCGCGGCAAAAGCCTTGGGGTCCATCAACTTCAGGCCTCCCCCGTAGATGAAGAGGAAGGCCAGGATCCCGCGGATCGCGAGATCCGTCCAGCGGGAGTGAAAAATGGCTCTCAAACTGTCGGTGATGTGCTGGAAAGACACGGTGCATGTTCCCGAGCTGGTATTTTCTGCCTGCGCAAGCCTTTCCGGAGTGCTTTATATTTTGTATTAATATTCAGCTTTATCGAATATGTCAAATTCATATAAGTTATAATTACCCGTTGATTATGCGCTTTGTTCATGGTAATCACGCGTCGTGGGGCCGAGGGCTGCGCCCTCGCGATAACGGGNAGGAGGAAGAGGGCATGATGGCAGACGGGTTTCAAAATCTGACGATGCAGCAGCTCGAGGCCCTCATTCATCTCGTCGAGGAGCGCAGTTTCAGCCGTGCGGCAAAAAAGATGCACCTCACACAGCCTTCGCTGACGAAACATATCCGCAACGTCGAAGAAGCCCTGGGGGCGAAGATCGTCAACCGCTCCAGCCGAAGCCTTTCCCTGACCCCCGAGGGCAGGGTCCTGTACGATTATGCCCGGCGCATCATCAAGCTGCGGAACGAGGCCAGGGAAAGTGTCTTGCGGCTCCGCGAGGAGGAGGCAGGCGACATCCGGATCGCCGCGAGCACGATTCCTGCCACGTACATCCTGCCCTATGCGATCGGCGGTTTCCGGAAAAAACATCCCCGGATCCGGACAACAGTGCGAACAGCCGACAGCAGCGACGTCATCGAGACGGTCCTCGACAACGGCGCCGAGATCGGATTCATCGGGAAGAAACCGACGGGGGGGAAGTTGATTGCCGAGGAACTCTGGAAGGACAGGCTGGTGCTGGCTGTCCCCTCGGGGCATCCCTGGGCGAAGCGGCGTTCGGTCCGCGTCGTCGACCTTTCGGAGGCGCCCTTTGTGATCCGTGAGAAGGGTTCGGGCACACGGGAAGCCCTCGAGGAATGCCTGCGGGAAACGGCCGGCCCCGGTCTGACGTATCTCGACATTGCGGCGGAACTTGGAAGTTCCGAGGCCGTGAAGGAGGCTGTCATCGCCGGCCTCGGGATCTCCGTGATTTCCGTCCACGCCATCCGGCGCGAGCTCAAGTCGGGCATCCTCGCGGCCCTGGCCATCGAGGGCTGCCCGATCGAGCGATCTTTTTATTTGATTTATCGCAGGCAATTCGATTTAATGACCCACCATAAAATCTTTATCGAATTTATCAGGACATATCGTCCCGAAAGCCTTTCTCTGAGGTAGTTCCATGATCCGCTACTACAGTACGAACCGCCGCCTCGACGGGGTGGCCGGCCTCACGCCGTTCAGGGGGCAGGTCTCCTTCCGCGACGCCCTGATCCAGGGCCAGGCGCCCGACGAGGGGCTCTTCATGCCGGAGCCCATTCCGGTGCTCTCCATAGACGACATTCTGGCGCTCAAGGGAACCCCTTACGCCGAGGCCGCCCTCCTCGTGGCGGAGGCTTTCCTGAAAGACGACTTGCCCCGGGACGTGATCCGGCAGGTCGTCGAGGATTCCTACAACTTCGACGTTCCCCTGGAGCGGGTCTGCGAGCGCCAGTACGTCATGCGTCTCGATCGGGGGCCCACGGCCTCCTTCAAGGATTTTGCCGCCCGGATGATGGCGAGGCTCATGAGCCGCCTGCGCGACCGGGGGAAGCGGCTCAACGTGCTCGTGGCGACCTCGGGCGATACGGGGAGCGCCGTCGGCGAGGCCTTCAAGGGCGTCGAGGGGATCAGCGTCTATATCCTCTACCCGCGAAACGAAGTGAGCGGGATGCAGAAGAAGCAACTCGACACGATCGGCGACAATGTCCTGGCCCTGTCCGTGGACGGCAAGTTCGATGACTGCCAGAATCTTGTGAAACAGGCCTTCTCCGACCCGGGGTTTTCTCATCTCAACCTGACCTCGGCCAACTCCATCAACTTCGGCCGGATCATGCCGCAGAGCGTCTACTACGTCTACGCTTACNCCCAGCTCGCGAAGAAGGGCGAGGAGATTGTATTCTCCGTCCCCTCGGGGAATTTCGGCAACGCCCTGGGCTGCGAGTACGCCAGGCGCATGGGGCTCCCCGTGCGGATGCTCGTCATGCCCACCAACGAAAACGACGAATTCCCGAACTACCTCAAGACCGGCGTCTACGAGAAGGTCTCGCCGTCCAGGGCCTGCCTCTCCAACGCCATGAATGTGGGTCACCCGAGCAACCTGGCCCGCTTCTTTGATCTCTACGGGGGGACGGTGGACCGAACGGGGGTCGTGCATGCCTACCCCGATCTCAAGGAGATGCGCAGGCGCATCTTCTCCGTGAGCATTTCCGACGAAGAGACGAAGAAGACGATCCGGCGCGTCTACGAACAGTACAACATCCTGCTGGAGCCCCACGGGGCCGTAGGCTGGAAGGGGCTCGAGCTTTACCTGGAAGCCTGCTGCGGACCCATCACGGAGCCCTGCGTCTGCCTCGAAACGGCCCACCCGGCCAAGTTCCCCGACGAGATCATCGAGCTTCTCGGCATCACCCCCGAGGTGCCCCGGAGCATGAGGGACCTCGACAAGCGCACCGGCGATCCCGTCGAACTGCCCGCCGATTACGGCCGCCTGCGTTCTTTCCTTTTGGACACACTGAAGGGGACGGACTGAGAGATTTCTTTCGGATCGTCACGATCAGAAGGGTAAGGTATTTCGCCAAACGGTTAAACAAGGGTACGGAAAAAACGGCGACCTGACAGGGNGAAATCTTCCTGAGGGTTTTTCTGATAAATCACACCTCTTACATGCTCTACAAAGGCTTGCGAGCACGGATCGGATCCTGTTTATGGAGTCCGCCTGCGAATCAGCCGTGAATGAATGTGTAAACGTGCCGATAACCGCTTGAAATACCCGCTCATATCATTCACCGAACGAAACCCATCTACTTGCCTTCCATATTGATAATCTTTTTATTCCTCAGCACCCGATTTTAACAACATCTTTATTCCTGCCTTGCTAACCTGACGCCAGGCGCTTGGAAATATTTTCTTGAAAAAGTGCGAATCAAGGAAAACAGGGTCCTTCAGCGGCGAGCGGGAGCCGCCTGATATGATTTCACGAACGGAAGAGTGAAGAGTTCATGGATATCCTCTACGTCTGTATCATTGCCGTGTTTTTCATTCTGTGCTGGTTCTCTGTCAGCTGGATTGAAAGACTTCGAGCGGGTGAGTGAAATGACTTTTCTCTACCTGATGGGCGGCATCGTTGCCCTGGCCCTTCTCATCTACCTCTTTGTCGCGCTTTTGAAGCCGGAGGTGTTTTCATGAACGCCCCGGGCCTGATTCAGATTACCCTCTATCTTGTCGCCCTTCTGGTTCTCGTCAAGCCGCTGGGCGCCTACATGGCTCGCATCTACAGCGGAGAGTCTTCGCCTCTGCACCGGCTTATCGCGCCTTTCGAGAGATGGATTTATAGAATCTGCGGCATCCAGCCCGAAGGGGAGATGACCTGGAAGGAATACGCAACGGCGCTGCTGCTGTTCAACGCCGCGGGTGCTCTCCTGCTCTATCTGATCCAGCGCAGCCAGGCATTCCTGCCGCTCAATCCCCAACAGATCCGTGCTGTTGCCCCCGACCTTGCCTTTAACACGGCTGTGAGTTTTGTCACCAATACGAACTGGCAGGCCTATGCCGGGGAGACGGCNATGAGCTATCTGACACAGATGATCGGGCTCACCGTCCAGAATTTTGTTTCTGCGGCAAGTGGGATGGCAGCGCTTGCAGCCTTCATCCGGGGACTCCGGCGCAGCCTCTCGCAGACCATCGGAAATTTCTGGGTGGACATGGTTCGTTCCGTTCTGTACATTCTGCTTCCCTTGGCCATCGTGCTCTCTCTGGCACTCGTCTCCCAGGGGGTCGTTCAGTCGCTCGGTGCCGCCATCCGGGTTCCGCTTCTTCAGAGCACACTGGACAGTGAGGGCAACGAGGTTACCGTGCAGGTCATCCCCATGGGTCCGGCGGCCTCGCAGATCGCCATCAAGCAGATCGGGACAAATGGTGGAGGCTTTTTCAACGTCAACTCCGCCCATCCCCTGGAGAATCCAACCCCGATTTCAAACTTTCTGGAGCTTCTCGCCATCCTCCTGCTTCCCGCGGCTCTGTGCTACACCTTCGGAAAAATGGTGGGCGATACGCGGCAGGGCTGGGCAATCCTGGCGGCNATGCTGGTCATCCTCATCCCGCTGATGATTCTGTGCCTGTGGAGCGAGCAGGCGGGTAATCCTGCCCTGTCTGCCCTCGAGGTCGACCAGGCGGCGGGAAGCGGGCAGCCCGGCGGGAACATGGAAGGGAAGGAGGCGCGCTTCGGCATCGTCAACTCGGTGCTCTGGGCGGTAGCCACCACTGCCGCTTCGAACGGATCGGTCAATGCCGTGCACGATTCTTTCACGCCCCTTGGAGGCCTCTTCCCCCTCTGGCTCATGCAGATCGGGGAGGTGGTCTTCGGCGGCGTCGGCTCCGGGCTCTATGGCATGCTCGTGTTTGCCGTCATCGCCGTCTTCGTGGCCGGTCTCATGGTGGGCCGGACACCGGAGTTTCTGGGCAAGAAGATCGAGGCCTTCGAGATGAAAATGGCCTCCCTCGTCATTCTCATCCCGGCAGCCGTGGTCCTTGTCGGCACGGCGATTGCCGTGGTGGCAACGGCGGGGCTTGCCGGCATCTCCAATCCTGGGCCCCACGGCTTTACGGAAGTTCTCTACGCCTTTTCGTCGGCGGCAAACAACAACGGGAGCGCCTTTGCCGGCCTCAACGCCGACAGCATCTTCTACAACCTCACCCTGGGGATCGCCATGCTCATCGGCCGGTACTGGGTGATGATCCCGGTTCTGGCGATGGCTGGATCCCTGGCGAGGAAAAAAGTCATTCCATCCGGTCCCGGTACACTTCCAACCCATACACCCCTTTTCGTGCTCCTGCTTGCAGGCGTGGTTCTTCTGGTGGGTGCGCTGACGTTTCTTCCGGCCCTGGCCCTCGGGCCGATTGCGGAATTCATGGCATCCTGAGACCGGTCACGGGAGATCAAGACGATGAATCGAAAGACCAAAACCCTCAGCCTTTTTGAAGGCGCTCTCCTCCGGCAGGCCGTCGTCGACGCCTTTGTGAAACTCAATCCCCTGCACATGATGAGACGGCCCGTCATGTTTGTCGTCGAGGTGGGCAGTGTGCTGACCTCGGTGCTATTTCTGTATGCCCTGTCCGGACAAAGGGAGGAAAACCCCGGTTTCATCCTGGCCGTGTCGATCTGGCTCTGGGTTACCGTGCTGTTCGGCAATTTCGCCGAAGCCATGGCGGAAGGACGGGGGAAGGCCCAGGCGAAAGCACTGCGAAACACCCGGAAAGACGTGCTGGCCAAGCGCCTCGCCGGCCCTGACGCCGGGGCGGATCGAGTCCTCATCCCGGGCTCGCAACTCGGCAAAGGCGATTACGTACTGGTGGAAGCAGGCGATTTCATCCCCGGAGATGGCGAGGTGGTTGTCGGGGTTGCCTCTGTCGACGAGAGCGCGATTACGGGTGAGAGCGCACCCGTAATCCGGGAGTCCGGCGGGGACCGCAGCGCCGTGACCGGGGGGACGCGGGTGCTTTCGGACTGGCTCGTCATCCGCGTTACATCGAGTCCCGGCGAGACGTTCCTGGACCGGATGATCGCCATGGTGGAGGGTGCGAGGAGGCAGAAGACCCCCAATGAAGTCGCCCTCGACATTTTCCTGGCCGGCCTGACCCTCATCTTCCTGCTGGCCACGGTCACGCTGCTTCCGTTCTCGATCTTCAGCGTCCGGGCCGCCGGCCAGGGCTCACCCGTTACCATCACCGTGCTCGTTGCCCTGCTCGTCTGCCTGATCCCGACGACGATCGGGGGACTTCTTTCGGCCATCGGCATTGCCGGCATGGACCGGATGATCCAGGCCAACGTCATCGCCATGAGCGGCCGTGCCGTCGAGGCGGCAGGCGACGTGGATGTCCTCCTGCTGGACAAGACAGGGACCATCACCCTCGGCAACCGGGAGGCGACGTCGTTCCTTCCCGCCGGCGGCGTGGACGGTAAAACGCTTGCCGATGCGGCCCAGCTTGCCTCGCTCGCCGACGAGACCCCCGAGGGCCGCAGCATCGTCGTGCTGGCCAAGAAGAATTACGGACTGCGGGAGAGGGATATCAAGGCCCTTGGTGCCCGCTTCATCCCCTTCACGGCAAAGACGCGCATGAGCGGTGTCGATCTCGACGGGCGGCAGATCCGCAAAGGGGCCGCGGACGCCATGGAAGCCTATGTGACAGATCAGGGCGGTTCCTTTCCCCCCGAGATCCGATCGATCGTCGACGACATCTCCCGCGGGGGCGGCACGCCCCTTGTCGTGGCCGACGGGGCCCATGCTCTCGGGGTCATTCAGCTGGCGGACGTCGTCAAGGGCGGCATCCGGGAACGGTTCACGGAGCTCAGGCGGATGGGGATTCACACGGTCATGATCACGGGCGATAATCCGCTGACGGCCGCAGCCGTTGCCGCCGAGGCCGGAGTGGATGATTTTCTCGCCCAGGCAACGCCGGAGACGAAGCTGAAATTGATCCGCGATTATCAGGCCGGGGGACACCTGGTTGCCATGACCGGCGACGGGACCAACGATGCGCCGGCCCTGGCCCAGGCCGATGTGGCCGTGGCGATGAACACGGGAACCCAGGCCGCCAAGGAAGCGGGAAACCTGGTCGATCTCGACTCGAATCCCACGAAGCTCATCGAGATCGTCGGGATCGGCAAGCAGCTCCTGATGACCCGGGGGACGCTCACCACGTTCAGCATTGCCAACGATGTGGCCAAGTACTTTGCCATCCTCCCCGCGGCATTTGCAGGCATCTACCCCTCCCTGTCCGCGCTCAACATCATGGGGCTCGCAACCCCGCAAAGTGCGGTCCTCTCGGCGGTTATCTTCAATGCCCTGATCATCGTCGCCCTGATCCCCCTTGCCTTGAAAGGGGTCCGGTATCGCCCGATGGGCGCCGCAATCGTCCTTCGCCACAACCTGCTTGTCTACGGTGCCGGAGGCCTGGTGGTCCCCTTTATCGGCATCAAGCTGATCGACCTGATCCTTGCGGCCCTGCACCTGGTTTGAGGAGATGATCCATGAGACACTTCATCCGCCCCGCCGTCTTTTTACTGATGCTGCTGACCGTGCTGACCGGCATCTTCTACCCGCTCTGCATCACGGGGCTTTCCCATCTCCTTTTCCCCCGCGAGGCCAATGGAAGCCTGATCGTCAGGAATGGCCTTCCCGTGGGGTCGGCTCTCATCGGGCAGCCCTTCGAGGACCCCCGCTATTTCTGGGGGCGGCCTTCGGCGACAAAGCCCTTTCCGTACAACAGTGCCGCCTCGGCGGGTTCCAACCTGGGACCGTCGAACCCGGAACTGGCGAAGGCGGTCCGGTCGCGAATCGCAGCCCTTCAGGCCGCCGACCCGGACAATGGCCGGCCGATCCCCGTGGACCTGGTCACCGCCTCCGGCAGCGGCCTCGATCCCCACATCAGCCCGGCTGCCGCCCT
>JGI20214J51088_10000817_pt1 | contig 21292 bp, 9 predicted proteins | sample WetSurMetagenome_FD_51088 | JGI IMG/M metagenome (IMG submission 51088) | reverse complement strand
CATTCATATAAAGGATAAAACAGGTCCCAAAAATGCGTCACCAAATACAAACAAGCCTTTTGGTGAAGGAGAGACCCCTATTGCAGATGTTCTTCTTCTCCTGAAAAAGGAAAAATGGCCTATCAGGGTTGATGTCGAACTTGAGTACCCTATACCGCAAGGATCTGATGCAGCAAAAGAAGTAAAGAAATGCATCGACTATATGAGGAACATTCTTGGATAAGATCAGGCATGAACTATATAAGATCAATTTTTGTACTTGCTCTTTTCCTGTTCTCCTGTTCATCTGCAAAGCATGGTATGACAGGTAAAGAAGAAAAAGCCACAGTTGAAAATAAGGCAGAATCACGCAGAAGTGCACCTGAAAGACCCGGAGTTATTGAAATAAAGGACTCTTCAGTACCTGCTTACCAGGATATTTACGATATGATCCGCGGCAGGGTTGCCGGGGTTGAGGTATCAGGAAAATCAATAAGGATAAGAGGTTCCAACTCACTGAACGTAAGTACGGAGCCTCTTTTTGTAGTCGACGGTGTGATGGTAAGGGAAATTGATGATATTGCCCCTGAAACCGTAAAATCAATCGAAGTCCTCAAAGGTCCTGATGCTTCAGCCTATGGGGTAAGAGGATCAAATGGTGTGATAGTTATAACCAGAAAAACCGGTAAAGACCGATAAAAAGCTTTAAACAGGAAAAAAGATTAATATGAAAACCTCAAAGGGAGAAATCTTAATTGCTTCAATTTCGTTATTGATTATTTTTATTGCTTTCGGATGCGGCCAGAAATGGAGTGAAGAGAATAAGGGAGATTATTCCCTGGTAATAAATCAGGATGGTCAGACATTAGGTTATTCTCCCGCTTCAGGTGTGAAAATATTAACAATAAACCGTTTGGCTTTCAAGGATTTAAACAAGAATGGAAAGCTTGACAGTTATGAAGACTGGCGGTTAACAGCAGAAGAGCGTGCAAAGGATCTTGCTTCAAGAATGTCGGTCGACCAGATAGCCGGATTAATGTTATACAGCAGTCATCAGGCGGTACCATCGGGCGGAGGTGGCTTCATGCAGGGAGGTACATATAACGGGAAACCATTTGCTGAAAGCGGTGCTAAACCGAGCGACCTGTCGGATCAGCAGGTGAAGTTTCTTACTGATGACAACCTTCGTCATGTTCTTGTTACATCTGTTGAGAGTCCTGAAATTTCAGCCCGGTGGAACAATAATATTCAGTCATTTGTTGAGGGAACCGGTCTGGGGATTCCTGTCAATATAAGTTCCGATCCGAGACATGGAAGCGATTCTTATGCGGAATATAATGCGGGTGCGGGAGGAAGGATTTCGATGTGGCCGGGAACCCTGGGTATAGCAGCTTCTTTCGACCCGGCTTTAATGAAAAAATTCGGTGAAGTGGCGGCGGCTGAATACAGGGCACTGGGGATCACAACAGCCCTTTCGCCTCAGATCGACCTGGCAACCGAACCTCGCTGGAGCCGTTTTAACGGCACAATGGGAGAAGATCCTGAACTTACCGCAGACATGGCACGTGCTTATGTAGATGGATTTCAGACATCAACTGGTATTGAACACATCTCAGACGGATGGGGATATCACAGTGTAAATGCAATGGTAAAGCACTGGCCGGGAGGAGGACCTGAAGAAGGAGGAAGAGATGGACATTACGGATACGGGGCTTATGCTGTATACCCCGGAAACAACCTGAAAGATCACCTCATTCCATTTACTGAAGGGGCATTTAAGCTTCAGGGACCAACAGGTATGGCATCTGCAGTCATGCCTTATTATACAATTTCCTATAATCAGGATAAAAAATACGGTGAAAATGTAGGTAACAGCTACAGCAAATATATAATAAACGATCTGCTGAGAGGAGAATATAAATATGATGGAGTTGTATGTACCGACTGGATGATTACGGCAGATGCCACAGGAGTGGATAAGTTTGAAGGTAAATGCTGGGGAGTTGAAAAACTCTCGGTCGCAGAAAGGCACTATAAAGTAATTATGTCTGGTGTAGATCAGTTTGGAGGAAACAACGATAAAGGACCTGTTCTGGAAGCCTATCAGATAGGTGTTAAAGAACAAGGGGAGGAATTCATGAGAAAAAGATTTGAGGAATCCGCCGTCCGTCTTCTGAAAAATATTTTAAGGACAGGATTGTTTGAAAATCCTTACCTGGATCCTGAAAAGACAAAAAGCATTGTAGGAAATGCTGAATTCATGAAGGCCGGGTATGATGCCCAGCTGCGTTCGGTTGTTATGCTGAAGAACAATCCCGGAACTCTTCCTTTAAAAAAACAGCTTAAAGTATTTGTTCCAAAGAGATACACGCCTGCTGGACGTGACTGGTTTGGAAGAGAAACACCGGAAAACTGGTCAGATCCTGTAAATCTCTCAATTGTTTCTAAGTATTTTGAAGTCGTAGAAAAGCCAGGAATGGCTGACTTCGCGCTCGTTTGCATTGCAAGTCCTTCAGGTATGACAGGTTATGATCCCGGGGATCTGAAAGCAAAAGGGAATGGCTATGTACCTATAAGTCTTCAATATGGGATTTATAAAGCTGATTTTGCCAGGGAAAAAAGCATAGCTGGCGGGAGTCCGTTTGAGACATTTACGGATCGCTCGTTTAAAGGCAAAAGCGTGATATCACGCAATGCATTCGATATGAAGATGTTAAATGAGACAAAGACTCAAATGGGTAATAAACCGGTCGTTGTTATTGTNGATGTATTAAATCCCATGGTTTTCTCTGAAATTGAAAAAAATGCTTCTGCGATTCTTGTGCATTTCGGGGTACAGGATCAGGCATTGATGGATATTATTACAGGATTTTCCGAACCTTCAGGACTTCTTCCATTTCAGATGCCGGCTAATATGAAAACTGTTGAGGAGCAATACGAAGATACCCCTGGTGATATGAATTGTTATGTTGACAGTAATGGGAGCAAATATGATTTCGGGTTTGGATTGAACTGGAAAGGTCCAATTAGCGACGAAAGAGTTACTAAATATAAGAATTAGATCTGAAATCCTGATTATTCAGGGATAATATAAAATCATCTGTTCACGGATGATTTCCTTCAATTGGTCAAATTTAATACCAGTTGTCTGTAATTATTTCTAATTTAGCTTTCTAACCTAAAATGCAATACCGGGCGCACTGGGATACAGTTTCGTGATCATAAGACTTTTCCGGCAATATTTTAATAAATGGTTTTTGATCAGGACACTCGAGTTTTCTGTACGATTTTTGAGGTGAAATATTTAGTATGAATGAATGAAAAGGATTATATTAGATCATATTTTCGGTAAATCACCTAAAACGACCTGTTTCTTAAAGTAATATCTGATGAGATTTATAAAGATTTTTTTGCTTTTTGCAGCCCTTCTGTTGTCAGCAAATCAGGTTAAGGGGCAGGCTGCCTGCATTACCCTTTCTTCAGGAGCAGGAACTGATAATCAGAAAGTATGTGTNAACAACCCGATTATAAATATCATTTATACACTCGGTATTGGTGTCTCTTCTGCGACTGTAACAGGTCTGCCAACTGGTGTGACAGGAGTTTACAGTCCGGGCTTTTTTGTCATTAGCGGTAGTCCGTCAGTTTCGGGGGTTTTTAATTATTTAATAACCACAGTTGGGCTCTGCACCTTACCTAATACAGCACCCGGTACAATCACAGTCACTGCCCCTCCCTCNGCCACAATATCATATACAGGATCGCCGTGGTGTACTACAGCCGGGGTTCAGAACGTTACCCTTACGGGGACAACGGGAGGAATTTTCAGTGCGCCTGCCGGACTGAGCATTAATTCCTCAACAGGAGCCATAACTCCGGGTGCAAGTGCTGCAGGGACATATACGGTAACCTACACAATTCCTGCAACCGGAGGATGCGGTGTTTTTATCACAACCACATCAGTCACAATTACAGCTTTACCGACAGCGGTCATTTCATATGCTGGAAACCCCTACTGCATAACACTTACAACTCCTCAGCCGGTTTCATTTACCGGAACTCCCGGCGGTACTTATACTTCAGCACCAGCCGGATTGAGTATCAATGCAGCGACAGGTGCAATAATACCGTCGCTGAGTACTGCAGGAACGTATACTGTAACTTACACAATACCTGCAGCAGGGGGCTGCTCAATTGTTACAGCTAACACAACGGTAAATATCGTCTCTTCTCCGACAGCCATAATAACATATCCTGGAAATCCTTTCTGCAGAACTATTCTGACCCCGCAGCCGGTTACCCTAATAGGTACTCCGGGAGGTACATACAGTGCCCTGCCCTCGGGCTTAAGTATTAATTCATCAACAGGAGCTGTAACACCTGCCTTAAGTACTGCAGGGATATATACGGTAGTGTACACNGTCACTGTTGCAGGTTGTGGAGTCGCAACATCATCGTCCTTGGTAACAATAACAACTTTACCTGTAGCGACCTTCAGTTATCCGGGTTCACCATTTTGCAGCAATGGAGCAGACCCGCTGCCAACTTTTAGCGGGGGAGGAGTGGCAGGGACGTTTTCGTCGACACCCGGACTGGTTTTCGTTAATTCAGCGACGGGACAGGTGGATCTGTCTGCAAGCACTGCCGGAACATACACAGTGACAAACACAATAGCAGCATCAGGCGGATGCGGAGTTGTGACTGCCACTGCACCGATAACAATTACTGCCCTTCCCGTTGCTTCCTTCAGCTATTCAGGGACACCATATTGTAGTAATGGATCAGATCCGTTACCCACTTTTAGCGGAGGAGGAGCTGCAGGTATATTTTCCTCTACTGCAGGTTTAGTATTCATAAGCACATTGACAGGACAAGTGGATCTGTCGGCCACCATTCCGGGGACCTATACAGTAACAAACACAAGGGTTGCCGCCGGCGGATGCATTGCTGTAATTGCATCTTCCAATATTACGATCACTCAGCTTCCTTCAGCCACTATTTCATATGCGGGAAATCCGTACTGCAATACAGTTGCTGGTATAATGCCGGTTACTCTGACCGGAACTCCTGGCGGCATTTTCAGCGCCACACCGGCAGGGCTGACAATTAATTCATCAACCGGAGCCTTAACACCCGGTACAAGTGCTCCAGGTACCTATACAGTGACCTATACGATTGCAGCAGCTGGAGGTTGCGGAATAGTAACGGCAACGAGCATAGTTACAATTAATGCCACCCCGTCAGTAATCATAACCAATCCTGCCGCTGCCTGCACCCCTGCAACGGTAGATTTAACTGCCCCTGCTGTAACTGCAGGATCAACTCCCGGACTTATTTTTACATACTGGACAAACCCGGCAGCGACTATAGTATATACTACACCGGCAACAGCCACAACAGGAACATATTACATTAAGGGAACTACAATTGCCGGATGTTTTGATATAAAACCCGTAACAGTCACAATTAATCCTTCACCAACNGCAACAGCATCAAATAATGGTCCGGTATGCGCAGGGTCTCTTCTTAACCTAGTCGGCGGTCCATTGGGAATGAAATCCTATTCATGGACCGGTCCAAATGGTTTCATTTCAAATATAATGAGTCCGACAGTCTCTTCAACTGCAACATTGGCGATGGCAGGCGTTTATACACTTACGGTTACAAATAATTCAAACTGCCAGGATACTGCTGCTACCCGAATATATGTTTATGCAGTTCCTGTTTCAAACGCAGGTATAGGAGGAACTGAATGCGATCTGGATTTCAATTTGAGTGCAGTACCAAGTGTTGGAACAGGATTATGGTCGGTTGTTTCAGGAACCGGGACAGCAGTTTTCACACCGGCTGCAAATTCACCTTCTGCAACAGTTACAGTTTCAGCTTTCGGAGCATACACGTTCAGGTGGACAGAAACTAATGGTCCTTGTATAAGCAGTTCAATTGTTTCCGTCAATTTTAACCAGTTGCCGGATGCCAATGCAGGCACAGGAGGAAATTCGTGTAATCTGAACTTTACTTTAGGAGCTGTTCCGAGTTCCGGTACAGGAGTCTGGACAATGATCAGAGGTACAGGCACTGCAGTTTTTTCTCCGGACCCAAATTTCCCATCCGCCACAGTTCTGGTTTCTGATTACGGACAAAAACGTTTTCTATGGACCGAGACTAATGGTACCTGTTCTGATACTTCTTCTGTTGTGGTTAGTTTCTACCAACAGCCTGTCGCAAATGCAGGTACCGGAGGCAACAACTGCGGGCTTGATTTTAACTTACGGGCTTTACCTAGTTGGGGGACAGGAACATGGACCATAGAAAGCGGGCCGGGGAGCGCAACATATAATCCAGATGCCAATTCTTTTGCTGCAAAAGTTACTGTATCAGCATACGGGACATATGTTTTCAGGTGGACGGAGATAAATGGCATTTGTTCGAGTAGTTCAACTGTGCCAGTAACATTCATTGAACAGCCAAGAGCCAATGGCGGCAACGGGGGGGATGAATGTGACCTGAATTTTGTTTTTAATGCAGTGCCGGGGACCGGAACAGGAACCTGGTCCAAAATCAGCGGCCCCGGAAATGCAACATTCACTCCGAACGCGAATCAGCCAAATGCAACAGTTACTGTCAGCCAGTTCGGTACATATGATTTTGCCTGGACAGAAACAAACAGTCTGTGCAACTCTTCTGATATTATCAGAGTGATTTTTCATGATGTTCCACCGGTCAGTGCCGGGGCAGATCTTCTACTTTGCAAGGGCAGGAGCATACAACTTATTGCTTCCGGAACCGGATCTTTTGTATGGACACCGGGAAACACACTTAATAACCCGAATATATATAATCCTCTTGCATCACCTGAAATTACAACAACTTACACTGTCAATCTGACTGATCCATGGGGATGCAAGAACAGCGATCAGATAACTGTAGAGGTCAGGGTTCAGCCAGTAGCAAATGCAGGTCCCGATCAGAACCTTGATTTCACCTTCGAAACAAATATGCAGGCTATTGCCCCGGGAACTAATCAGACAGGTGCCTGGACTATCATCGAAGGGAAAGGCGACATTTCAGACACCCATAGCCCGACTGCACATATAAGTAATCTTTCACTTGAGACTAACAGGTTTCTATGGACTGTAACAAACGGTGTTTGCCCTGCATCCTGGGATACTGTGAATATTAAAGTTAAGAACCTTATTATCCCGTCTCTGATTACTCCAAATCTGGATGGTAACAATGACTTTTTTGTTATCGGAGGCATTGAGACTATGGGTAAAACATCGCTCACCGTGTTTAACAGATGGGGTGCAAGGGTATTTGAGAAACGTGAATATGACAATAGCTGGAACGGTGTTGATGACAAGGAAAATCCATTGCCTGAAGACACATATTTTTACATACTTAAACCCGAGAAATTTAAGGCGGTAAAAGGTTTTGTGGTCATCAGGAGATGAAATGATCTGACATGAAACGATTTGTAAAATATATTATCGTATTTTCAATGACGCTGGTGCAGGTTACTTCTGTCTATACCCAGCCATTATGGGTTAAGGAGACACCAGCAGTCGCATCGACCGGACCCCTTTCAATTACTATGAATTACGGGATAAATGTTACAGGCACTGTTTATATTATAGTATACAACTTTAACAATACTTCTATTTATTCATCATCAACGGTGAGAACCAGTGCGCTCCTCGGCCCCATAGGATCAATTGTGGCAACCGCGAGTATATCTGTCAGATCGGCTGATATTAATAAGATTCTGCAAGCAGTCCTCGGGGTAAAAGATCCCAATCAGGTACATACGATATATATTGTTGCAGCCAACAGTAAAGGAACTCTTCAGGCATCACCGGTAAGGCTTGTTGCGACCACACTTCCCTGTCCGCAGGCAAACGCGGGCCTGGGAGGAGATGAGTGTGACCGGAATTTTGTCCTTAATGCGGTTCCGGTTTTCGGTACGGGAATATGGACCAGAGTATCTGGTCCAGGTAGTGCTTCTTTCTCACCTAATGCCAGCACTCCGAACGCGACTGTATCGGTAACATTATACGGAACATATGTATTCAGGTGGACCGAATCGCAGGGTGTCTGCAAATCGAGCGGTGATATTACTGTTACTTTCTACCAGCCGCCGGTTGCAAATGCAGGCTCAGGCGGAAGCGTATGTAACCTGAGTTTTATTCTTCGGGCTGTTCCAGGAAGTGCTGATTTAAAAGGAATCTGGACCCTGACAAGCGGAAGCGGAACTGTGACATTCTCACCCGATGCCAGCAGTCCGACTGCAACAGTTACGGTGTCTGAGTATGGATCGAAGATTTTTACCTGGACTTTAACAAACGGCCCCTGTTCATCAAGTTCAAATGTGACCGTGAATTTTAATCAGCCTCCGATAGCCAATGCCGGACCAGGCGGAAATAACTGTGGCCGTGAATTCTATTTCAATGCTGTTCCAAGTTCCGGTACAGGGACATGGACAAGAGTAAGCGGTCCGGGCACGGCAGCATATAGTCCGAACAATCACGACCCCGGGGCAAAAGTGACAGTTTCGACTTACGGGACTTATGTTTTCAGGTGGACAGAAGTCATAGGAACATGCACAAGCAGTTCTACTGTAACAGTGAGCTTCTATGAACAGGTTTCGGCAAACGCTGGAAATGGAGGTGATGAATGCGACCTTAATTTTGTTCTGAATGCTGTTCCCGGAAGCGGGACAGGGACCTGGACAAAGGTAGGTGGTCCCGGAAATTGCACATTCAGTCCGAATAATCATCAATATAATGCCACGGTGACAGTTACCCAGTCGGGGGAATATGATTTTGCATGGACAGAGGTAAATAACAACTGTACTTCGACTGATGTGATCCGTGTAGTTTTCCATTCTGCACCAGCTTTGGATGCCGGCCCTGATGCAGTTATCTGCAAGGGGAGCAATATAAGACTNCAGGCACAGGGTACAGGAACATTTTCNTGGACTCCTGCCAACCTTTTAAACAATGCGAATATACCTGATCCTGTTGCCACACCTGTTGTTACTACAACCTTCACTGTCACTCTTTCAGATCAATGGAAGTGTAGAAACACTGACAGGGTTACAATTGAAGTCAGGGAAAAGCCAGTTGTTTATGCAGGCCAGGATCAGATCCTTGATTTTCTTTTCGAAACTTCGCTCGAAGCCACTCCGCTAAATGTATCTGAAACAGGTGAATGGGAAATCCTATCCGGAACCGGGACATTTTCAAGCAAGAACAGCAATAAAACAAATATTTCATCACTCTCGCTCGGAGAAAACAGGATTCTCTGGAGTGTAACCAACGGTGTATGCTCTGCTTCGACTGATACTGTTCTTATAAGGATTAATAAACTGACCATACAGACTTTTCTTACCCCCAATGGTGATGGAAACAATGACCAGTTTATCATAAGGGGACTTGAGTCGCTTGGAAAGGCAAAGTTAACTATTTTCAACCGGTGGGGTGCCATATTGTTTGTTGATGACAATTACGGAAATGACTGGGACGGGAAGGATAATAATGGCAATATTTTGCAGGATGATACTTATTTCTATGTTCTGAAACCTGAAAAAATAGCNGCTATAAAAGGTTATTTAGTAATTAAACAATAAAATGAAAAAGATATTCAAAATACTCTTTCTCCTTATAATTCCAATAGGTGCTTATGGTCAGCTTACACCGCTCACCAGTCAGTATATACTAAATCCGCTGCTGCTGAATCCTGCATCCGCCGGTAACAGGGGAGTGCTGAATGTTGCTGCATTTTACAGAAAGCAATGGGTGGGAGTGACAGGGGCTCCTGAAACTATGACAATTACGGGCGATGCACCATTCCGGGATGACAGGATGGGATTCGGGCTTACAGTTGTAAGCGATAAGATCGGAATTACAAAAGAGACTCAGTTCAAGACTAACTATTCTTACAAGATCAGCCTGGGTAAGGGAGATCTCTCCTTTGGACTGGGAGCCGGGTTTATAGTGACAAATACCGCATGGTCAAGGCTGATAGTACTAGATCCCGAAGAGGATATTCTTCTGGTTGATTCTAAAGGATTTGTGGTTCCCTCTTTCAGTTTCGGAACTTACTATTCGGACCAAAGATATTTTGCAGGATTTTCAATACCTAAACTTCTTGGTTATCAGTTTAACTTTGAAAAGAACAAATATGTAATCAATAATAATATGGGTGATTACTACTATATATTCAATACAGGCTATCTTTTTGATCTTTCACCGAATCTGAAATTCATGCCTTCATCTCTTATTGTTTTTTCTCCGGGCGATAAGATTCTTTATGACATTAATGCACATTTCAGGGTAATGGACCGTTTCTGGATCGGAGCTTCATACAGAAACAACCGGGCATTATCAGGGATGTTCCAGTTTCAGCTGACCGATCAGATAAGATTTGCATATACNTATGATTATGATATGGCCAANTTNCGGACTTTCAGTTCCGGATCACACGAAATAATGCTCCGGTATGAATTCCGTTATAAAGTTGAAGCTGTAAGTCCCCTGAATTTCTAATTTCTTGTTATGAAAATAAAATATATTCTGGTTTTTCTCTCTGCATTTCTTAATCCGCTGGTTATTTCCGGACAGGCAGAAACCTACACCATCAAGCCTGCCAGGTTCAATTCAAATAAAAGTGATGAATTTTCCCCGGTCTATTATAAGAATGGTATTGTTTTCTGTTCAAACATGAACCGCAGCCTGTTTGCTAATTACCTGACCCCTGAAAACAAAGGACTCATAAAGATCAATTTTGCTGATACAGTCTCAGGTAAAGTGAGCCTCTTCTCAAAAAATCTTAAGTCGAGGTTTAATGACGGACCTGCATCTTTCACCAGGAATGGCGATACAATATACTTTTCGAGAAACCTTAAAGTTGATGTGGATATTGACGAAAACTCTCCCAGGAATAAACTTGGTATTTTTACAGCAGTACTGGAAAATGGGGACTGGGGAAAGATACTCGATTTAAGGTTTAATACTGAATATTATAACATTACAACCCCATATGTTTCTCCTGATGGGAAGAGACTTTTTTTTGCATCCGATAATCCTGATGGATTTGGCGGTACCGATCTATATTACTGCGACTGGAAAGTAGATTATTGGAGCGATCCTGTCAACATGGGTTCCCAGGTTAATACAACAGGGAATGAATCATATCCTTTTGTTAACAGTGAGGGAGGATTGTTCTTTTCGTCCGACGGTCACCCCGGACTGGGTGGTAAGGACATTTATTACACAAAACAGTCAAATAAAAAATGGCTTCCACCTGTACATCTCGATGCCCCTATAAATTCAAGCTATGACGATTTTGCCATGGTTGCCGATTCAGTTATGAAAAGTGGTTTTTTTTCATCAAAAAGGGGCAATTCTGTTGATATATATCAATTTAAAACAAGTATTCATCAGCTCTTTTATTGTGAGAAACAGAGAGTAAATCAATATTGTTTCAAATTCTCGGATGATACTAAGATACCTGTTGACGCAAGGTATCTTCAGTATGTTTGGAATTTCGGAGACGGGACTGTTGTACCCGGCCTGACTACGGAGCATTGTTATAAAAGCACCGGGATATATAAAGTCAGGCTGGAGACAGTTGATAAGAAAACAGGNAGGGTATTCTTTACCAAATTATCATTTGACATTAATCTCAGGGATATTGAACAACCAGTCATTATATCGCCNNTTTCAGCTATAGCAGGCGAATCAGTTAATTTCGACGGGATGACATCTAATTTTCCGGGATCCTCAATACTGAATTATACATGGTATTTTGGAGACGGGGAGCGAACCAGGGGAGAAACCTTAAAACACGCTTATGCAGAAAAAGGAGACTATGAGGTAAAGCTCGGCTTGATTGTCAGGAACAATAAAACAGGTGTAATCAGCGAAGCATGTGCGGTAAAACCCATTAAAATATTGGGAGATAAGGCTGAAAAGGCAGAATTTGACAAAAGGGAAGTCAAATCCGCACCGGTTCCTGATATATTTTCTTATGATCAGGCAAAAACAGACAATATGTTTTCAGCTGAAAAAAATCTTTCTCAGGATGTGGCTTACAGAGTTGAGATAATAAATTCNAAATTGAGACTTGCACATGATGATAAGGCATTTAGGGATCTTCCGTTAAAATATGCTTTAAAAGAGAATTATCTTCCAGGTGAAAAAGTTTATAGCTATTCAATTGATGAAGAACCAAGCCTCATGGCAACATATCCCACTTTCAATGAAATATCCGGACTGGGGTTTGACAAGGCAAGGGTTATTCAGGCTTTAATTGATGATCCTGCGGCAAGGGAACTGAATAATTTTGAGAGAGTGTTCGGAGTATCTTCTGATATATTTTTCAGAAAAAATGACTTCAGCCTGACTCCTGAAGGGACTCAACTGCTTGACCTGGTACTTGGATTTCTGGCCAAATACCCTGCACTTAAACTTGAGATCGCCTGCCACACTGACAATGTCGGGTCGGTCTACACGAATCAGTTATTATCGCAGAAGAGGGCTGAATCAATGGTAAATTACCTTGTGAATAACGGTGTTAGCCGGCTGAGGCTGACTGCAAAGGGTTATGGGGGCACCAGGCCTGTAGCTCCTAACTATCAGGAGTCGGACAGAAAAAATAACAGGAGAATTGATTTTACAATTATGTAGATTAGTGACCAGCAGGATGTTGGCAGGCATAAAATCAGTCTACCTGGAAATAACCAGCTTTTGGGTGAACATTGTCATCTCATCAGTTCCCATCTGAACTATATAAATCCCCTCTTTGAATTTAAGCGGTACCTGAAACTGCCTGGTACCCGATTCGATTTTTTCGGTATATAANATTTTCCCTGTTAAGCTTACTATATTGACAAAATCAGGATTAAAAGACGGATCATCAATTAAGATATTTACAATTTCATGTGCTGGATTAGGATATATCTTTACTATAAGATTTTCGTAGTTTGAAGGATTTTTATGTCTATAACCGAAAATCCTGAACTCTGAAATATAGTTCCAGTTATCTAGTGAATTGCCTTGCCCTATTAATTTGACATAATTGAATTCTTCCCCTGATTTTGATGGAGGCAGATCAAATACCTGCAGATCACCTGAAAAAGCACAAGATGCCGATTTAGTCAATATAGGTTCCCATGTAATCTTATCTTTCGATCCAAGAATATCAAAATATGATTCGCGGATCTGCCCCGATTTAAAGGCTAGTCTGACATGTTGNATATTAAAAGGTTCTTTTAATTCAAGGATAATCCATTGATTGTCGCCATTGGTCGACCACATAGTCCCAATATCCCCATCCAGAATATTGAGTGGATAGTCCGGAGATTGAAAACCACTGGCTTCAATGTTCGCTATTTCTGCAACTTCCAGATCCTGTTGATAGGGAAGTATTTCAACTGGAACAAATTTAGATTGTGTGATCTTCCCGTCACTTATATTCAGAGCAAAGACAACAGTCTGCGGTTTGCTGACTATTGGGGAAAGGAACTTAATTTTGGATTCATTAATGGAAGAAACTGGCACATTACCGGGAACAGACCATGTAAAAGAGAGGTTATCATTGTTCAGATCATAACTACCACTGGCATCTATTTCATTCACAAATCCCGAGTAACTGTTTGATGTGTAATTGACAACGACAACAGGCGGAGTATTTGGCGTAACTGGGGGAGTAACAACAACAGGCGGTGTTACAATAGGAGGTGGAGCAGATGGATTAGGATCGACAATCAGCACGACTGAACTGTAAGGTAACAAGGTAACTGACCCGGAATATTTTGTTCCTTTGACATCGAGATAGCCAACATCAAGTGANACAATTTTGTTTGAGTTTGATTCGTTACACTCAAACCTGATCTTATTGATATCTGTTATTTCCAAAGGAGATTTAAAGGAATTGGCATCTTTCCCTGAAAATGCCTGCCATTCTGAGAGTGTCCGATTTACTGCGGGACCATACCACCCAGTGACCCATGATCTTGAAACATAATTGTTATCTATAGGTTTTGCAAAACAGTTATAGTCAGAAGTTCCAAAAACTGATATATCATTATCCGGAGTTGAAAAACATAGAACCTTCTGATCTTTTGTTCTCGCAAAAAAGATATTGCTATTCAGAGTTATATTTCTAATCGGATCATTGGGACCATATTCATCATGAACTATCAAAATCTGGCTTCCATAATCAAGATTGCCGCTTCCATTGTCATAGAACGTGTTTCTCCTGACTTCAATTTCATGAGCATTATGAAGCAAAATACCCGATACACTGCAATGAGCGACAGAATTATCAGTTACAATAATACCTTCACAGCCATCATCCAAATAGATACCATGAGAATTGTTTGCGGGATCACCTGATCCTCCGGTAAAACCTATTCCATTAAGGATAATATTACTTATTATTTTTTGTCCAGAACATGGTGTTTCCGGTCCCACACAGGAATATATACCTCCACCATCATTTTTTACGAGGTTGAATTTGTTAATATAATTATTTGCCACTAGTGTATTATTACCTCTGAAAGTAATGCCGATATAACCTGAGTTTTCGATAACATTAGACTGAATCAGTCCATTGTGACCAAGTAATTCCAGGGCATTATAAGTACCATCACCACTGCCTCCCATACCAATGATTAGTCCGGTATTTCTTATTATATTATTTGTTATAATAGCATCAGAAAAATACCCAAGTAGTTTAATTCCTGAACTATTGCTATGGGTTATACAAGTATTTGTAATTTTACAACCTGGTGAAGCTGACCAGGGTCCAAAAATAGCAGTTTCACCCGTGAAGTCAATCAATGTGTTCTGGATTGTAATATGATCAGTATTAGGAAGATATAAGGCGTTCTTGTTTGCTCCTTCAATAGCGATATTATCAATTGTAATGAATTTTTTCGAATCAAGATTAAATATCTTATCGACTGTACTTACCTNCACAATATAATTATCAGGACTTGCTGAACCGAAATACATAAAGAAAGTATTTCCGTTATAGTACCATTCTCCTAACTGGTCCAATGTCCTGATATCATTTTGAATGAAATATCCATATCCATCAATTGCATTATAGTCCGAGCTGCTCAAATATGTCAGTGTTGTTCCGGAATGATTGGTGATTTTATTTCTGTCCCATATATACCAGTTTTTTCTAATGACAACTTCTGCTCCTGCCCAGTTTGGAGAAGAAGGTAATGATGCATCATTTATTGATGTTTTCGAAACATGCGAATCAATTGTCAGAAATCCTGTATTCGGCCATCTTCCAATCGGAGTATTTATATCGTTAACTGTGACCATGTTAGGGCCTGACTGGCAGGCCACAATCTTTGAATAAATGCCACCACCATAATTTGACCATCCTGTTATTNTTGTAAATCCGCTTAGTACAGGATTTGCGCCGGTACCATATGAGCTTATGGTGATCGGGCTACCTGAAGAACCCGACCTGGAGATCTGCAGTGAGCCATAAAACCTGTCACCTCTTTTAAACAATATCCTGTCGCCTGGACTTAAGACTGAAAAGGCAGAATTTACTTTTGAGATGGATTGCCAAGGGGTAGATGATGAAAGCCCGTTTGCAGAATCGCTGCCCGAGGAACTTACATAATAGTCTGTCGCACGGCCAGCAATACTAAGCGTGCATAAGAACACCATCAATACCTTCCTCATAAATGGTTTTAAAGGGTATTATTTTGACTAATATGGAATAATGTTTGACTAACGCTACTTTTTAAACGATAAAGGATTGAATTTCTTATTTCAGCGAATCCTTTTTAACCCTTTTTAACATAACTTTAACTAAATACTTATATGTGCAAGTTAATGAGCATGATATTTAAGGATATTTGGAAAAACAAGGTTACTGAGAAGTAAAGCATAACTCTTAAATAGGGTAATAGATAATGGAGAAAAGCAAATAATAAACGTAAGTCGATGGTTCCTATGTGCTGGTTGCCAGCTGCATGATTAAGGAATCTCTGGGGTCAAAGTATGAGTAAAAGTTGGGATTTATTGCTAGTAAGTTACAACCAGCTTCTGTGTGAACATTGTAAGCGATCCTGTTCCCATTTGTAATATATAGACTCCCTGCCTGAAATCAATAGGAACCTGAAATTGTCTGATACCCGCAGCCACTTTATCATTATATAATATTTTTCCCGCCAGGCTAACTATCTTAATAAAATCAGGATTGAATGCCGGTTCATCAATTAAAATATTAACTGTTTTGCGTGCCGGATTAGGATATATCTTTACAATGAGATCTTCATAATCTGTTGGATTCTTATGCCTGAATCCGAAAATCCTGAACTCTGAAATAAAGTTCCAGCTATCCAGTGAATTGCCCTGCCCTACGAGCTTGACATATTTGTACTCTTTTTCTGATTTTGAAGGCGGAAATTCAAATACCTGCATATCACCTGAGAAATCACATGAAATGGATTTAACCAGAACAGGTTCCCAGTTAACCTTATCATTGGACCCCAGAACATCAAAATATGATTCCTTTTTTTGTCCGGGTTGAAAAGCCACTTTAACGTGCTGAATATTAAAAAACTCCTTTAATTCCAGGATAATCCATTTGTCGTTCCCGGCTGAGGACCACATTGTGCCTATATTTCCGTCAATCACATTGTAAGGGAGATAAGGCGTCTGGAAATCTGCTGCTTCAACAGCGATCACCTCTGCGGTTTCAAGCCCTGGCTGATAAGGCAATATTTCAACAGGGACCGTTTTAGATTGTGTTGTTTTTCCGTCGCTAACCGTTAGTGTGAAATCAAAGGTTTGTTTTGTTTCGACAATAGGGGCAAGAAATTCAATCACTGAACTGTTTGTCGAAGAAACCGAAATATTGTTCGGTATTTTCCATGTGAATGAAAGGTTATCCCTGTCCGGATCATAGCTTCCGGTTGCATTCAATTCACCAACAAATCCGGAATAGGTGCCATTGATATAATTGACAACAGCCACAGGAGCTGCGTTGGTAACAACAACGGGTGGAGTTACAACAACCGGTGGAGGTGTTACGACCGGTGGAGGTGTTACGACCGGTGGAGGTGTTACAACCACCGGATTGACGCCGTTAGAAACAGTTTGATTGCTTATTGAAGCAGCCTGTCCTCCTTCGACTGTTTGTAATGGATTGGAAGAGGGCTTTGTATATGCGATAGTCACGATATCCNCATTTACAACCNGTGAGGAAAGGTTAAGAATAACTTTGGTTCCGGTAACCGAAACAGAACTTATTGACCTGGCTGTTGAGTTCACAATTACAGAAAAGGCAGAAATAGAAGGTACAATATTAGCAAGTGCAAGGTTGTAAGTCAACTCAATAACTGCCGGTGCAGCGTTTCCGATTGCTGCACCTGATAAAACAGGAACTGCAGGAGGTGGAGGAGCACTTATCCTGTTTGCAACACTCTGGGTACTGAGTGAGGCAGCAATTCCACCGGCAGGGGTTTGCAGCGGATTTGATGAAGGGGCTGTATAAGATACTGTAACAGTATTCCCGTAAGTAACAGGACTTGAGAGGGTAATGANTACTTTTGTCNCTGAAACACTAACTGATGAAATACTTCTTGCGGCAGAGTTAACCTGGACTGAAAATGCTGAGGCTGCAGGAAAAACATTTGCCAGGGTAAGGTTATAGGTCATTTCTATTACTGAGGGTGCCCCATTTTCAATAGCTGAACTCACATATACCGGAGCAGTTGGAGGAGCTGAGGGGTCCGGGTCTACCATAAGAATCACCGATGTGTAAGGCAGCAATGTAACAGAGCCGGAATACTTTGAACCTTTTACGTCAATATAGCTTCCGTCGAGAGAGACAACTTTGTTTGAAGTCGAGGCATTGTATTCGAATCTGATCTTGTTTACATCAGTAATTGAAATTGGTGAAATATAGGAATTCCTATCCTTTCCGGTGTATGACTGCCAGTCTTGAAGAGACCTGTTCATGGCTGTACTGTACCAACCCCCACTCCAGGTTGTTGCAACGAAAGTATTATTGATAGGTTTTGCGAAGCAGTTATAATCAGAAGTACCAAAACTTGAAATATCATTGCTGGAGGTACAGTATGCGAGTATTTTTTGTTGCGGGGCAACTGCAAAAAAGATATTATTATTCATTGCAATATTCCGGATTGGATCATCCGGGCTGTAACTGTCATGAATAAATAAAACCTGCCCTCCGTAATTATCATTTCCATTTCCATTATTAAAAAAAGTATTTTTGCTTACCTCAATTTCATGGGCATTATGAAGATAAATACCTGAAGAATTGCAGTTTGCAACAGTATTTCCTGTTACCACCACATTCCTCGACCTGTCATCCATATATATTCCGTGGGCATTATAAGCTTTATCAGGTAATCCGTCACCAAGTCCGGAACCATTAAGTACTATATTGCCAGTTACTTTTTGTCCGGTTTTGGCTGTCCCTGTCCCGACATAAGTATAGATTCCTCCTCCATCATTTTTAATGAGGTTGAATTTGTCGATCAGATTATTAGAAACTAAAGTGTTATTCCCTGAAAAATTGATGCCAACGTACCCTGTGTTTTCAATAATATTATTTTGGATCAGGCTGTTATCGCCATTGATTTCAAGTGCAGAATAAGTACCATCTCCGCTGGCACCCATCCCTATTATGATCCCAGTGTTTTTAACACTATTATTTGATACAGTAGCATTTGTAAAGCTTCCTGAGAGCATAATCGCGTTGCTGTTACTGTTAGTTATAGTGTTATTCAGAATCTTAATATATGGCGAATTATCCCACCACGGCCCATAGATGGCGGTTTTTCCCGTAAAATCAATAATACAGTTTTGGATAGTAATATTTTCAGAACTGGGTAAATGGAAAGCATATTCGTTAGCACCCTCAATTTTCAGGTTTTCGAAGGTGATGTAATTAATGTTCAAAAAGTAAACAATTTCATTAATGGAACTTACCTTAACATCATACTGGCTTGGGTCGGCAGTGCCAAAATACATAAAAAAGGTAGTTCCATCATAGTACCATTCTCCCATAACATCAAGGGTTTTGATACTATTCTGTATGAAATAGCCATATCCATCCCTTGGAGCATAGTCTGATCCGCTTTTATAATAAAGTGTATTTCCGGAGTGGCCTGTGATTGTATTTCTGTCATAGATATACGGGACTTTTCTGATAACAACCTCAGCTCCAGTCCAGTCAGGGGAGGAAGGTAATTCTGCATCAGTAATTGATGTATTTGACGTGTGTGAATCTAATGAAAGAAAACCGCTGTTGGGCCATCTTCCTAAACCTTTGCTTACCCCGTTGAAAATAACCATGTTAGGGACAGATTCACAGGGAATTGTTTTTGAATAAATTCCACTTCCATAATTGGTCCAGTCTGAAATTGAAGAGAATCCACTGATCACAGGATTTGGTCCGCTGCCATAGGCACCTATTGTTATGGGGCTTCCTGATGATCCGGATCTTGATATTCTGAGTGCACCATAAAAAACATCACCCCTTTTGAATAAAACTCTGTCGCCGGGAAATAGTCCTGAAAAAACTGAATTTACTTTAGAGATTGATTGCCATGGTGTTGTTGATGAAAGTCCGTTTGCAGAATCATTGCCAGAGGAGCTTACATAATAGTCTGTTGCAGAGGCAATGAAACTTACCGAGCATAAAAACATCATTAAAACCTTTCTCATAGATGTTTCTGAAAAAATATTTATTGACGAATGGATATGACTTATTGATTAACGACGTAAAATAAACGATAAAAAACGTAAATTGGTACACTTGACTTACTTTTTTATGAATTTTAATCAACAAAAAGAGATTATTAGCAAAGATTCTATTCAAAGACTTATAACATCGACTTAACAAACCCGATTATTTTAACAGTAAGCAGGGAAGAAGGATTATCCAGTAATAAACCAGGCTTAGAGATTCTTTTATTTTACTGATCTGTGGTGATTGTTTAGGTTTTGTAGTTTGCACATCCGGGATTGAAATTATGCCAATATTATATGAATCTCCTAATACTCTTCTATAAGTCAACCATGTTCTTCGGGCATGTATCCCCAGAGAAATAATGTTAATACCTTTGATATCGTAATTTGAAGATTTAATCCATCTCTTTACTGCGAGAGCACTGACAAGTGTTCTGTTAATACCAGTTCTGTCACCTGTAATGACATTTACTTTTGTTGAATCGATGCCGGCAGAGATAAGCTTGTTTCTGAAAATATAAGCGCTTGAATTATAGTTATTTACTATGATGTTATCCCCTCCCAGTGAACCGACATCGTAAACAGAATTATATCTGTATGGAATTTTTATTTTTCTGTCAATTACAATTTCTTTTACATAAAGGTTCCTGTCGCCAAAATCATCGATCATATCATTATCAAACTGAATCATCAGTGAATCAATTGTTTTTAGGGAACCTTTCCATTTAACAGAATATTTCTGTTTCTTCATATTTACTGTGAAGTCGGAAATGAGCGAGTCATTTATGTAAAAGATCATATGTGTCCTGTAGACTCCATCCATTTCACTATGTGCATCAATCTCGATGAGGTGATTATAATCAGATGTACTGGTTAATGAACCGGGTTGGGGATAAAATATCAGATACCCGTTCATTCCGACAGTGCAATAATCCAATCCATAATTTTTTATCCCTGAGGTAATAATAAGGTTATATGAATTATTTTTAATCTCCTCGGTAGCCATTTCAAGAGCAAAGTTCGGCAGCCAGCCTTCAATTATAAGGGTATTGGCTTCAACGACATTTGTAGGAGACAGATATTCAGACCATTTGACTGACTTATTTGTGATCGCAATAAATATAATAATGACAAAAACAATTCCAGTAAGGAAGATTATCAGGAATCTTTTCAATATTTTGTGTTTTCGATTCAATATTATGGCGTTTTAACCGTTCATGCAAAGTAATTATTTCACTTGATTTTTAAACATAGGCAGAATAATTTTATTTAAAAGATAATCAGGATTTATTAGAGGAATGCGTTTACAAGGAGTTTTATGTCGGTTGATAAAAAAGCCCATTCCTGTTATTTCTTTTAGTTAATTTTGCAAGTACCGGATTTTCAGAATACTGAACAAACAATACTGGTGCTGGCAGGGAAGCAATAGTTAAAACTTCTAAACCAAATTACCAAATGGCTCGTTGGTTAAGATTTTGTGACTGACGAGGCGAAGCTATATAAAAATCCAAATTTTGTTTCCAGCAGATCTGATTGAATAGTTAGCATCAATT
>JGI20214J51088_10000816_pt1 | contig 21294 bp, 20 predicted proteins | sample WetSurMetagenome_FD_51088 | JGI IMG/M metagenome (IMG submission 51088) | reverse complement strand
AAGACAGAAGACGGAAGACGGAAGACAGAAGAACGAAGAACAACCAACTAGTATCACCAGCCGAAGCTTTAGCGAAGTCTAGCAACCAGCAACTTGCAACATAATAAAGCTATTCCTCCTTCTCTTTCTTAATTTTTTCAAGACCCCTGAGTTCGTCAATTCCTGTCTCATTCGACAGTTCTGANAGACTTTTCAGATCAAGATCACCTTTTATTGATATCAGGGTATTGCCTCCCGGTCCACCGGTTATTACTAGCAGTTCGGTTATAATATCGCCCTTTTGTTTTGTCAGGAACATGGTTGCATCTGAGCCCTCTTTAACGACCATTAATTCTTCATACCCGGAAAAGTTGGTCTTCTTTGAGAGCTCTCTCTGGAAATTGATGCTTTGATTAAGGAGTGAATCTTCCACCGACAGGATTTTAATTGAAGTAAGCCGGTTTATAATGTCACTTCCTTCACTTTTCTTCCCGGCAAAAAGACTTAGCAGCTTGCTGGAAATAGTGACAGTCGTGAAACCCTCCTTTTCGGAATATTTTTCGAAAAACTCATCTATTGCACTTGTTTGGGCATTTAAAAAAGTAACGATGCAAAGAGCTGTGCTGAAGAGAATTAACTTTTTCATATCTGGTGATTGGTANTTTTATTATTTGTAATTTGATATTTTTTATCTTGAATTGTCCAAACTAATTGTTAATTATTATCAGATTTCCTGATAGATTGAAAGACATTATCAAGCGGTTTCATATTATTTTCAATTTTAGCGGTTGATTTGCCCANAGTAGTCACAGTTTTCTGAGTTTCATCCTGCATCGTGCTCAGATATCCCAGAGCTTTTGTACCCTGGTTAAGTCGTGCTGAGACCTGGCAGAGTATTTTCATTGTTTCTGCATAGGCTATTTCAGGATCAGAATAAGTATCACCAGGTTCTGACCGGTTTGTCAAAAAGAAATATGAACCCGTCAGAATCAACAATGCAGCAGCTATCCGTGATATTGAAACATAAAGTTTTCTTCTTTTAATCCTGTCAGAATCTTTTTCATCATTTTCAATTGCAGAAATAATTTTCTTCTCAAAGTCGACTGATGGCTCAGGTATCTCAGAAGCCTGCATATAGTAACGGAATATTTCCTGGTCATTCCTAAGATCGGGAGGGACATTTTCCATGCTGAAGAACTTCTTTAACAGGAGTTCTTCACCTGAGGTTGTTGCCCCCTCATAATACTTTTCAAGCAATCGTTTTATTTCCTCTGGATTCATTGTTCCGTTTATTAAATTCATCCCTTACATTTTTTCTTGCTCTCGACAGATTGACTCTCAAAGTGTTGATATTCTGACCTGTTTTATCTGCAATTTCCTCATATGATAGTTCTTCTATGTCCCTGAGCTGAATGATCTCCCTGTAAATTTGAGGGAGACCATTAATTATGCTGTGCATTATAGCAGTCATCTCGGAGCTTTCAAGCTTCTCCAGTGGCGATGGCTGAGGATCCTGATAGAGTGAAAAGGAATTATTGCCAGCAGGTTCTTGGAATTTTTGCCTCCTTATCTGATCAATGCAATAGTTCCTGACCATTGTAACAGCAAGAGCTTCAACACTCTCGTANTCATCAATTTTTGCATTCATCTTCCACAGTTTAACAAAGACCTCCTGGACAGCGTCCTCGGAACCCTCCTTATCCCTGAGTATCCGGTAAGCATTTCCATATAGTTTTCTGCCTATAGTGATAACAAGGTTATTAAACTCAGTTTTTGTCATTGACAGAGAAGCGATTATCCTTGATGCAAAGATAATCACATAATTAACTAATTAAGTTCCGAAAACATGTTCTTCCCATTGTCCTTCCTCGCCTCATGACTAAAATCTTCAGCCTCCTTAACAGTTATTCTCCCTTTTGCCTGAATGATAAAATTATCCTCCCCTCCACCTATAAGCAAAAATTCTTTTATTATATCTCCATCCATCCTTACTAGCATTTTAAGATCCTGATCGGTCTTCTTTACAGTCATAAACTCCTCATAATCCTGTGAATCCAGGTCTCTTCTAACAATGTCAAAGAAATTCTCATTAACTCCTTCTTTATCCTCCTGAACTAGAATTCTTAATTCGGTTATCTTGTCAGGCCAATGGTTGTCATTCCACTCATTCTCATCCGATTTGATCAGATTTAACAGATTACCGCTAATTGTTAATGACACAAATCCATCATTTTTTGCATATCTTTCAAAGAGCCTGTCGATTGATCGTTGTCCAAAAGCAGNTCCTATAATTGCTGACAGTACTAANATTCCGAAAATTCTTTTCATAGCTTAATNATTAAAAGGTTATTTGAATTTGTTTAAAAGGATGACGTATGAGACTGGAATTCATTACAAAGAATTGGGGCATCCACATTAAAAGAAAAAGAATTTTTGCTTTAAATTAATTTTCTTCTAACTTTGCACCGCTTAAAACAGGGATGAATTATTTGCTCATCCAGATAGTAATGATTTTATAGCTCAGATGGTAGAGAATCCCGCCTTGCGGGAGGGTCCTGGGCTCGAATCGAAAAGAAAAGAAAGTTTAAGTAATTGATTTAGTAGCTCAGCTGGTAGAGCACATCCCTTTTAAGGATGGGGTCCTGGGTTCGAATCCCAGCTAGATCACATAAAAAAAGCTCCTTCGGGAGCATTTTTTATTTTACAGTCNAGGCAAAATCCTAATACTTGCTAATTTTATTTCGATAGAACCGGGATTTGCCGATTAATTGACTCTTCAAGTGATATGAGAGTTTCTGTCCGGACAACACCTGGTATGTTTTGAATTTTATCAGTCAAAATATCGCGAAGATGTTCATTGTCGCGTGTATATACCTTAATGAATAACGAATAGTTGCCTGTTGTATAGTGGCACTCAATTATTTCCGGAATCGCTTTGAAATTCGTAATTATATCACGGTAATGGCCGGGGTGGTCGAGGTAAACCCCAATATATGCACAGGTCTTAAACCCTACCAGTTTCGGATCCACTTTAAATTCTGATCCTTTAATGACACCGATCTTAATCAGCCTCTGAACACGCTGATGAATTGCAGCACCTGAAACATTACATTCCCGGGCGACCTCCAGATAAGGAACCCTTGCGTTTTTTGTAATGATATCAAGGATTTTCTTATCAAGGTTATCAATATGAATATTTTCTGACATTATTAATGATTTTGATTAAAGAAAAATGAAAACCGGTATTTAACAGTTACAAATTTAAAGGAAAAACATAGATTTTTACGTGAAGGTGAAATTTCTTTTTATGAAGGTATTTTGAAGCTGGTTACCTGTTAATTAATCCGATAATCTCTTTAACATCGCTGCATCCTTTATCAGAAAGATATTTTGCGATCCCTTCAAGTATGGTTATTGAAATTCCCGGGTCAATAAATGAACCTGTTCCGACCTGGATTGCGCTGGCTCCTGCCAGAAGAAATTCAATTGCATCCCCGGCCGACATTATTCCTCCAATCCCGATAACAGGAATCTTAACAGCTTTGGCCACCTGCCAAACCATTCTCAAGGCAACCGGCTTCACAGCGGGTCCTGACAAACCTCCGGTAATAGTGGACAATGATGGTTTCATTGTCCTNATATCTATTGCCATACCTAACAGGGTGTTTATCAGAGACACGGAATCGGCCCCCTCCTCCTCAGAAATACGGGCAAAATCGGTAATATTGGTAACATTCGGGGAGAGTTTGACTATAAGGATCCTTGTATATACTGCTCTGACTGCTTTAATGACTTCACGTGCCGATTCGGGATTTGTTCCGAACGCCATGCCACCCATTTTAACATTGGGACAGGAAATATTGAGTTCAATTGCCGGGATCTTATCCAGCTTATTAACCCTCTCAGCCAAAGCAATATAGTCTTCAACATAACTTCCGTTAACATTAACTATGACATTGGTGTCATAAGCTGCGATTACTGGATATATGTTTTTTTCGAAGTAATCAATACCTTTATTCTGGAGACCAACAGAATTAAGCATTCCTGAAGGAGTTTCGGCCATCCTTGGATAAGAATTTCCCTCCCTTGGTTCCATTGTTGTTCCTTTCAGAATAATACCGCCAAGTCTTGATACATCAATGAAATCATCANACTCTGATCCGTTCCCGAAAGTCCCAGAAGCAGTGATAACAGGATTTTTAAATTTCAGATTCCCTACCGTAAAACCAAGGTTCACCATTTCAATTCCTTTGTATTAAAAACAGGACCATCAATACAAGAGCATAAATTTCCATTCACCGTGTTTACNACACAGCAAAGGCAAACACCAAAACCACATGCCATAAGGTGTTCAAGAGATACTTCACAATTAATATCGTTTTTTGAGCAATAAGCGGCCACTGCCTTCATCATCGATTCAGGCCCGCAGCAGTAAACATGGTCGTAATGCTGTTCATTCAGAACCGTATGTTCAGTCACGAATCCTTTTTCACCGCTGGATCCATCCTCGGTAGTGAGATAAACCGTTCCAATACCGGTATACTCATTGTATTCAATTATACGGTCAGAATTTCTGAATCCCAGAAGNATCTCAGGTTTATAACCTTTTAGTTGTAAATACTTGCCTAGGAACAATAAGGGAGCAACACCGCAGCCACCCCCTACCAGAAGGACCTTTTCATTTTCACCCGGAAGACTGAACGAATTACCAAGAGGATAAATGATGTTTAGAGTTTCTCCTTGCTTCAGATTTGAAAGTCTCTTAGTTCCCTTTCCGGCGATCTGTATAAGGAATTTTATTGTATTCCTTTCATAATCAACATCATGTATTGATATCGGACGACGAAGAAATGTCTCGGGACTTCCTTCAATTCTTACCTGGGCAAACTGCCCTGGTTTTAGGGTTGGGATTTGATTGTTACCTGTCAGCTCAAGAATAAAAAGATCATTGTTCAGGCGAAGGTTTTCCTTTATCTTAAAATCCTCTATTCTCTTTGCCATCAGCGGAACATTTTAGCAAAGATAATTAATGATCGGTTACCGGAAAACTTTGTTCAGTGTTTCCTGGGATAAAATTCCTCAAAACTCCCGTCACTATAAAACCAGACTACCTTAACTGCTTCAGAATCGTCCGGATATGCATTTTCTCCAACAGACTGCCGAATATCCTTCCCCTGAGCACTTTCAAAATTCATTTTGAGGGTTTGTGCAGGGGTTGTTTCAGTTATNTTTTCAGATTGAACCATATTATTTTCCGAAAACAGATCACCCATTTTAGGTTCCTTATACATAGATCCTTTGCCGAACATCAACCATTCTGTTGATAAGAAGGTATATTTTTCAAGCATTTTAATTACAAAATCGAGGCTAGGTTTGTTTCTCCCTGAAATAATATGAGAGATACCGGAAGGCTGAACGTGAATCTCTTCAGCAAACTGAGCGGAAGTTTTATTTTCTCTTTTAAGGAATTCAAGAATCCGTTCTTTCATAGTTTGAATTTTAGCTATTACAAATGTAAATAATATTGAAATTACATGATTAACTTTATTGGATTACATTTGTAACTTTACACTATTGATTTCAGCTATTCCATTCAGTTGCTATTCGTAAATTATTATATAACAACAAGTTAATATTCAATCATATCTGATGCATTGCTTGAGTTTAGGCTTTTATACTATTGGTTAACAGTATTTTAATCCCAAATTAGCATTCAATCTAAAGAAATTCTGATATATTATCTTAAAAAATCTGTATTATTATATAAGATAAATAATATAATAACACTGATAATTAATCTATTAATTCAATAATATTTAACTGTAATTATTCTTTACATTTGTCATATAAAATCATGTAAACATTAAGTTATAAATGTGAATTAAGTAAAATTAAGTGTGTTTACAATTGTAAATCGCACTGATTCCACTCCTGGACTGACAATCTTGAACAGATCGTCCCGATCAATCTGGCCATGTTCCTAATGGTTCGGCATGTTTAAGATAAGACATCAGTAACAGCGAAACTTTAGCTTTGAAATTACAAGCATATTTGGGTATACATGTAAGACAGGAGTCAAATATTGAATTGTGAAGAAGTTGCCGAAAAGGAAAAATATACCGGGGAGTAAGAGTTTACATTTAATTAATGCTCTTGTCAGAAGATAAATGAGACACGGATCTCAGGATTTCCGTAAACATTGTAATCAGAATTATTCAGAACCCAGAGGAAAGTGAAATTCAGCGAGGACCTCTGGCCCATCTGTTGCCGGATGCCTCCGCCAGCAAGAAAAGTATTTAACATAAAACGCTTTGAATCATAAGGCGCTTCAAAAAAGGCAGTTTCAAGACTCAGGGCCTCATATTCACCATGCAGGAAAAGACCAAGATGAATTCCCAGGGGGATAATATTATCGAGATCCTGGAGGAAAAGAAGCTCCGCATAAGTTTTGCCTCCGTAAATAACTGTACTCCTGGAATAAAGTTTATAGTATTGAAAATCAGGACCAGCTGCAATACTAATCCGGGGCAGTACCCAAAAACCAATTACAGGTGACACTTCGATGTCGGTATATGTCCCAAACTGAAGACTGAAATTACCTCCATAGAAAAGTCTCTCTTTTAACGGAGGAACATCACCCTTAACTTTCTGCTGTCCCATTGCAGGATTGATATTAGCAAGAATAAGACTTGCCATAAGGCCTGCGGTTCGAACCGTTTTAAGTATATTATATCTTCTAACGCAAAATGGTATCATACAACTATTTTGTAACTTTACATAAAAGGTTAACAAAATAACGAAAAAATCAATTAACCAAATATAGCGCCTTTATGAATATAATAATTAACGGGGGTTCAAAGGGCATTGGCAGGGAGGTTGTCCTTCATCTGGCTAAAGTAAAAGACAATCAGATACTTGTCACAGGCCGGAATGAAGCCATGCTCAAAGAGCTACAGATGGAATGCGTTAATGAGAATGTCTCCTATTTAAAAATGGATATTTCTGAACTATCCAAAGGGATTGAAGCTGTCAAAGATCAGATTTACAACCGTTTCAGCGTGGTGGATATATTGATAAATGTCGCCGGATCACTTATTGTCGGTGAATTTATGAAGCTGACGGATCCTGACTCCCGCAAAATGATGGAAACAAATTTTTTTGGTCCGGCAACTTTCATCCGGCTCCTGGTCCCATTAATGCCGGCAGGTTCTCATATAGTCAACATTTCCAGCATGGGAGGTTTTCAGGGCAGCTCAAAATACAGGGGCCTCTCGGTTTACAGCGCTTCAAAAGCTGCGCTGTCGTGCCTGAGCGAATGCCTGGCTGGTGAGCTGAGCGATTCAGGTATAAGTGTCAATTGCCTGGCACTAGGATCGGTGCAGACCGGGATGTTTGAGAATGCATTCCCGGGATTTAAGGCGCCCCTCGGTTCGAAAGAGATGGCTGAATTCATCTCATATTTTGCTGTAAACGGACACAAGTATTTCAATGGAAAAGTNTTACCTGTNGCGGTTAGTAATCCTTGATCTCTATCTTGCCATCCANTGCAAGCAATCCATTGTAAGCCAANGCTTTGATCTCATCCTCGCCCGGAAAGACTACAACTTCAGCAATAAAACCGACTTTTTTCCTGATCCTTTCCACATGTGATTCCTGGAAAGCCAGACCACCGGTTAAAATAATGGCATCTACCTTACCATCAAGAACTGCTGCTGCTGAACCAATCTCTTTGGAGATCTGATATGCGATTGCCTCTATAATGAGCATGGCCTTTTGATCTCCGCTATTGGCAATTTTGTTAGCTTCAATAAAGTCGTTGGTTCCCAGGTATGCAATAATTCCTCCTCTCCCCGTAATCATCGATTTAAGTTCCGCTTGTGAGTATTTGCCACTGAAGCAGAGATCAATAAGCTGACCTGAGGGAAGACCTCCGGAACGTTCCGGAGAAAATGGTCCGTCCCCATTCAGTGCATTGTTGACATCGATTACCTTGCCTTTCCTGTGGACACCCACACTTATCCCTCCACCCATATGGACCAGAATAAGGTTTAAGTCCTGATACTTTTTGTCGACCGATTCGGCATAAGTACGAGCAACTGCCTTTTGGTTCAATGCATGAAAGATAGAAATCCGCTCAATTGCAGGATGCCCNGAGATTCTTGCAACAGGTTCAAGCTCATCAACTACAACAGGATCCACAATATAAGCCCTGGCCCCGGGTAATGATGAAGCAATATCATCAGCAATCAGACCGCCTAAATTGCTTGCATGTTCCCCCATGATCCCTTTCCTGAGATCATTAATCATTTTTTCATTAACTTCGTAAATGCCTGATTCGATAGGTTTTATTAACCCACCTCGACCGACAACCGCAGCGAGTCCTGACAGATCAATTTTTTTGGCATGCAGTTCTTTCATTATCAAATCCATTCTGAAATGAAACTGGTCTGTTATTTTCTTATAACCTGATAATTCCTCAGAAGTATGCCGCAGAGTCTTTTCAAAAAGCAAGTTACCTTCCTCAAAAAGAGCGAATTTAGTTGATGTGGATCCTGGATTTATAGCCAGTATTAACCGTTTGGACATTGGATTTGAGTTGAATTTAAAATATGCCGATGGTCCAAAATCTTTAAGCCATCATACATGCCAGGGCTATGCAATAAAACTTCGATTTTTCACTTTCACTTCTTGACATTACGATAACTGGTTTTTCAGTTCCCCGTATCAGGCCGGCAAGTTCGCCCTGAGCAAAGAGCATCAGCCCTTTATAAAATGGATTTGCTGATTCAAGCGAAGGAAACAGAAGGATATCAGCATCACCATTTACCGGAGTTTCAATACCTTTTATTTCAACACTTTTCTTATCGCAGGCTAAAAATAAATCGAGAGGTCCGTCCATTATGCAATTTGCAATCTTCCCTTTTTTGGCCATTTTGCACATCACCCCGTAATCCTCAGAGCTTTTAAAATGGCGACTTGGCTTTTCTGAAGCTGAAATCAATGCAATTTTTGGCCGGCTTATACCGAACCTGGCAGTCATCAAAATTGCATATTCAGCCATGATTATTTTCTGCTCAAGCGTTGGTGAAGGTATTACAGCCGGATCGGTGATAAACAACAGTTTATGATAAGCAGGAAGNTCAATTGCACATACGTAACTCAGGATTGCTTCCGGCATCATCAGACCATCGTTTTTATCCATNACGGCNTTCAGGAATTTATCGGTACTAACAGTTCCTTTCATTACAACATCAGCTTCTCCTGACCTGGTCAGACCGACAGCTTCGGTTGAAGATTTTACCTCATCATCAGCTTCGATTATTGTAAAANGGTCATGATTAATACCGGTTTTCCTGCATATACCTTTGATTTCCGATGACTGACCAATCAAAATAGCCTCAGCGAGCCCGTAATTTACTGCTTTATGAATTGCACTTATAGTATGGATATCATGTGCCCAGGCTACCGCAATTCTGTGCTTTTTATGAAGCGACAGAACCTTTTCAACCATCTGGTCAAGTGTTCGGATCATATATCTCAGTTTACTTGCTTGCAGCTGCTGAAAGAAGAATACTGTCGTATTTTGCCTGTTCTGAATCGGATCTGGATGTAAGCACAATTGGTACCTGTGCCCCGAGAATAATAGATGCAACTTTTGCCTTTGCAAAGAAAACCAGCGATTTATAGAGCACATTCCCGACTTCGATATCGGGCATCAGAAGGAGATCGGTATCTCCTGCCACTTCACTCTTGATNCCTTTATGCTGAGCACTTTCAAGACTGACAGCGTTGTCGAATGCCAGAGGTCCGTCAATTATGCAGTTTCTNATCTGTTCACGCTGATTCATTTTTGAAAGCAANGCTGCGTGAAGAGTGGCTTCCATATTTTCGTTGACCATTTCAACCGCCCCGAGGACAGCAACTTTGGGCATTACATACCCGAGCCTGTTCAGAAACGATACCGAGTTATTTACAATGGATATCTTGTCTTTCAGGTTAGGTGCAATATTCATTGCAACATCAGTGACGGCTATAAGCTTGTGATAGGTGTCGACTTCAAAAAGAGCAATATGTGAAAGCAGGTTACCTGTTCTGAGGCCCCATTCCTTGTTCAGAACACATTTTAACAGCAATGATGTGCCGACCTTTCCTTTCATCAGAATATCTCCCTGCCTGCTGCTTAGCATCTTTACAGCCAGCTCAACAGATTTATCAATTTCAGGTTCATGGACGATCTTTATTCCGGCAATGTCATAACCGTTTTCTCTGCACAGTGCCTGTATTCCATCCGTGTCGCCAATAAAGATCGGTTCAATAATATCATCTTTCCATGCTCTCAGAACAGCTCCCAGGGAATGCTGATCCTGGGCTGCAGCGAGTACAAGCCTTTTCCTTGGTTTGCCTGCCACGATCCCTTTAAGATCGGACATACTTTTTAACACCATCTGTTTACCGCTTTATAAATTGAACTTAAATTGTTTGATGCTCAACAATATACTTAGTGTCGGCAGCAATAACGAATTCCTCATCAGTTGTTATACACATAACAGTAGCACGCGAATCAGGTTTTGATAATACCTTATCCTTTCCACGAACTCCGTTATTTGCTTCAAAATCAAAGTTTATTCCGAGCGATTCCATATCGGAACATATCATAGCTCTCATTTTATGGTCATTCTCGCCTACTCCTCCTGTAAAGACAAGTAGATCAAGTCCGTTAAGAACAGCAACGTAAGACCCTATGAATTTCTTGACCTTGTAAGCATACATATTAAGTGCAAGGAGGGCTTTTTCATTTCCCTCTGCAGCAGCTACCTCAAGGTCGCGCATATCGCTGGATAGTCCCGATATACCAACCATTCCGCTCTTCTTATTTATAAGGTTATTGACACCTGTGACATTCAGGTGTTCCTTATCGGCAATATAAATGAGAACACCTGCATCTATCTCTCCGGTTCTCGTTCCCATTATAAGTCCGTCGACAGGTGTAAAACCCATTGATGTGTCAATAGATCTTCCACTATGTATTGCAGTAATTGACGCACCGTTTCCCAGATGACAGGTTATGATTTTCAGGTCCTTCACATCCTTCCCTAGCAGCTTTGCAGCTTTGTTTGCAACAAATTTGTGGCTTGTGCCGTGGTATCCGTATTTCCTGATCTTGTACTTTTCATAGTACTCATAGGGCAGGGCGTACATGTAGGCATAATCCGGCATAGTCTGATGGAAAGAAGTATCGAAAACTGCAACCTGCGGTACACCCGGAATAAGCTTTTCAACCGAAAGGATGCCCTTAAGGTTTGCAGGGTTATGAAGCGGGGCCAGCTCAATATTTACCTCGATCTGCCTTTTTACTTCGTTATCAACAAGTATACTATCCTTGTATTTTTCCCCGCCATTGACAACCCTGTGGCCAACAGCCGTGATCTGATTAACATCCTTTATAACTCCATGCTTCGGATTTGTCAGGGCTGCCATTACAAGATTTATTCCTGTTGTATGATCAGGAATATCATTTATTACTTTATAAGGTTCCCCATCGGTCGGTTTATGGGTCAGGATACTGTCAACCAGGCCGATTCGTTCAAGAAGTCCCTTTGCCAGCAGCTTGTGGCCGTCGGACATTTCAAATAACTGGTATTTAATTGATGAGCTTCCGCAATTTAAGACAAGAATGATCATTTCAGTGAATGTATTTAGTAATCTTCTGGTTCTATTATTTCCCTGCAGCCTGATTTGCGGTAATTGCGATCATGCTTACGATATCGTTTACCGAGCAACCCCGTGAAAGATCATTTATCGGAGCTGCCATTCCCTGAAGGATCGGCCCGATAGCCTCAGCATTAGCAAGGCGCTGAACAAGCTTATATGCTATATTACCACAATTGAGATCAGGGAAAATAAGAACATTGGCATGACCGGCAATTTTACTTCCCGGTGCTTTCTTTTGTCCTATTGCTTCTACCAGAGCGGCATCACCCTGCAACTCACCGTCAATCATCAGATCGGGAGCCATTTCCTGAGCAATCTTTGTTGCGCTTATAACTTTGTCGACAAGCTCATGTTTTGCACTTCCCTTTGTTGAAAAGCTCAGCATCGCAATTTTGGGTTCAAACCCACCGATTGCCCTTGCCGTATGGGCTGTGGCAATGGCAATCTCTGCAAGCTCCCTGTCTGTAGGATTGGGATGAACTGCACCATCAGCGAAAATAATCACACCGTCTTCACCGAATTTCTTATCCTGCAGGATCATTAAGAAGGCACCTGATACAACTGATATACCGGGAGCTGTTTTGACATAATGAAAAGCCGGACGAAGTACATCGCCTGTGGCATGATCAGCGCCTGAGACCTCACCGTCAGCATCACCATTCTTTATCATTAGCACACCAAGGTAAAGGGGATCTTCAATAAGCCGTGAAGCCTCTTCCTTTGTCATTCCCTTGCTCTTTCTGAGTTCCACCATCATATCTATATAATGGTTCTTTTTGTCATGCGATTTTGGATTTACAATCTTTGCTTTTGAAAGGTTCTTTAATCCAAGCTGAGAAGCATGAGATGTAATCTCCTCAGGATCGCCAATCAGAATTATCTGAGCAAGGTTCTCAGCAACCGCAATATCGGCTGCTTTAATATTTCGTTCCTCATATCCTTCCGGCAGCACGATGCGCATATTGTGTTTTTTTGCACTAAGCTTGACCCGTTCTATTAATTCCATTGTGTATCAGTTATTTAGTGTTTATAAGATTCTGCTTTAAATGTAAGAAAAAAAAGTACGATTTAACTACCGCAATGAGATGATTATTTTCATACAGGGTTTTTTAGTAAAAAATTACCAGAAGCCGAATTTTATCCTCAAGATGATAAATCATTTTCTAAATTAGCGGTTTCAAAACAGAAGCAAAAATGGATTCTCTGGACAGTAAGTTCAATTCTCTTAAAGGTTCACTTGAGGGAGAATTTAAGTTCGATATCATCACCAAAACGATATACTCAACAGATGCATCGGATTATAAAGAAGAGCCGGTTGCAGTTGCCTGGCCAAAAGGGATTTTGGATCTGAAGAAGCTCATTTTTTTCGCATTAGAAGAAAAAATCGGATTAACTATCAGAGCTGCAGGAACTTCTCTTGCCGGACAGGTTGTCACCTCAGGTATCATTGCGGATATCTCAAGACATATGAACAGGATCCTTGAGGTAAACCGCGAGGAGAAGTGGGTAAGAGTCGAACCTGGTGTAGTTCTTGATGAACTGAATATGTACCTCCGTCCTTTCGGTCTGTTTTTCGGCCCGGAAACATCCACTTCAAGCCGATGTAACATGGGAGGTATGGTCGGAAACAACTCGTGTGGTTCCCATTCTCTTGTTTACGGATCAACGAGGGATCATACCCTTGAGCTTAAGACACTTCTCAGCGACGGAAGTGAAGCTACCTTCGCACCAGTTGATAAGAATACTTTTGATAAGAAATGCAGACAGGATAATCTTGAAGGCAAAATATACAGAGAATTAAGAGATATACTTGATGATCCGGAAAACAAAAAATCAATCAGGGACGGTTATCCTGATCCAAGAATTAACAGGCGTAATACCGGTTATGCTCTCGATCTGCTTCTTGATTCAGAGATTTTTGATACTAAATCAGAAAAGAAATTCAACTTCTGCAGGCTCCTTGCCGGTTCAGAAGGAACCCTTGCTGTCACAACTGAAATCAAGCTGAATCTGGTTCCTCTTCCTCCTGCTTGCAAGACACTGGTTTGTGTTCATCATAGAGACAGGGATGAGGCCTTCCTCGCAAACCTTGTAGCCCTTAAATTCAAGCCTTCGGCTGTTGAACTCACCGATGACAGGATTCTTGAACTCACAAAAGACAATCTGAGCCAGAAAAATAATCGTTTCTTCCTTGACGGGGATCCCGGAGCTATTATGATGGTTGAGTTTGCCAGGGATACAGTTGAGGAAGTAGAATCCGTTACGGATGAAATGATAAAAGCCCTTAAAAAAGCCGGATATGGTTATTCTTATCCTGTTGTAAGAGGAAAGGATATGGCAAAAGCCTGGGAACTCAGGAAAGCCGGACTTGGGGTTCTGGGGAAAATGAAAGGCGACCGCAGAACAGTTTCACTTGTCGAAGATACGGCAGTTCGCGTCGAGGACCTCCCTGCCTATATGGACGATTTTGCAAAATTGCTGGCGAAATATGGAAAGGATTCCGTTTATCATGCACACATAGGAACCGGCGAGCTCCATATAAGGCCTGTTCTTAATCTGAAAGATTCCGGGGATGTTGAACTGTTCAGGACCATAGGGATTGAAACAGCCAGGCTTGTTAAAAAATATCGTGGTTCTTTGAGCGGAGAGCATGGCGACGGAAGGTTAAGAGGTGAATTTATTCCACTTATCCTGGGAGAAGCCAACTATCAATTGCTTAAAAAGTTAAAGGCCTCCTGGGATCCTGAAAATATACTGAATCCCGGGAAAATAGTCGACACACCTCTTATGAACACTTTTCTGAGGTATGAACCCGGTACTTTGACCCCCGAACTGGAAACAGTGTATGATTTCTCATCAACTGAAGGAATAATTAGAGCAGCAGAGAAATGCAANGGCTCAGGCGATTGCCGCAAATCAATCAAGCTGGGAGGCACAATGTGCCCCAGTTTTATGGCCACAATGGATGAAGAAAAATGCACCAGGGCAAGAGCCAACATCCTTCGCGAATTTCTTAGCCTCAAAAACTCAAATCCCTGGGATCATAAGGAAATATATGATATTCTTGACCTCTGCCTTGGATGCAAAGGTTGCAAATCAGAATGCCCATCAGGTGTTGATATTGCCAAGATGAAATCGGAATTCCTCCAGCACTGGTATGACAAACATGGTATACCACTCAGGACATTACTGATCGCTTATATTTCGACTTTCAACAGGATAGGTTCATTTGTCCCTGATATCTATAACTTCTTTCTTAAAAACAAGGTTTTCTCGGGATTGCTCAAGAGGACAATCGGATTTGCATCTGAAAGATCAATCCCTATCGTTTATAAAACGAGCCTGACTAGGTGGATAAAAAAGAATCTTGCCTCTATGAATCCTTCCAAACCAATTGGAAAGTTGTGCCTTTTTATAGATGAATTTACAAATTACAATGATACCGAAGCAGGCATTGCAGCTGTAAGGCTGCTTACTGCATTAAACTATAAGGTTGAAGTGGCTGAGCATGATCTAAGTGCAAGGACTTTTATCTCAAAAGGTCTGCTTAGAAAAGCAAGGAAGATTGCCATAAAAAACATTAATACCTTTTCAGGCATGATCGATGAAAATCTCCCCCTGGTTGGTATTGAACCATCAGCCATTCTTGGTTTCCGTGATGAATATCCCGATCTGGTGAACTCAGACTTAAGGGAAAAATCGAAGAAAATAGCCGGAAACAGTTTCATGGTAGATGAATTTATTGCAAACGAATTCAAGGCAGGACGTATTGGCAGAGATAAATTTACAGATGAGGATCTTGAAATATTACTGCATGCCCATTGCCAGCAGAAAGCCGTTTCATCGTCGGCCTGCTCGGTAGAAATGCTTTCAATACCGGCTAACTACAGGGTCAGCGAGATCCCATCAGGATGCTGCGGAATGGCAGGATCGTTCGGATATGAAAAGGAACACTTTGAACTGTCAAAAAAGATCGGCGAACTTGTTTTGTTCCCCGAAATATTAAAGAGCTCTGATAATGTGGTTGTTGCAGCTCCCGGAACAAGCTGCAGACACCATATCAAAGACGGGACAGGAAGGATAGCTAAACCACCGGTTGTAATTTTGTATGAAGCACTAAAGAAATGCTGATGGCGTAAGGTATCAGGCAAAATCAGTATCTGGAGTGGATATAACCCTGCCTGCTTCGATTTGCAATCGGTAGATTTCGAAGATTCAATCGGTTTAATAAATTGTAAAGTTATCGCCATCAGACAGAACCGGAAATTTTTTCCTGAAGTCTGATAATTCATCCAATGATATTTCACCGGTAATAGCGGATTCCAGATCTTGTCTGCCTTCTGCAATAATTTCCCCTTTAGGACCTAAGATCATTGAATCGCCGCAGTATTTTATTCCGGTTCCGTCAGTTCCGATCCTGTTTACCCCTGCTACATAACACTGGTTTTCAAGAGACCGAGCCTTCAGCAAAGTGGTCCAGACATCTCTCCTGCTTTCAGGCCAGTTTGATGAATTTATAAGAAGATCATAATCATTCCGGTTCCTGCTCCAGACCGGGAACCTCAGGTCATAACAGACATTTGGACATATTCTGATTCCCCTGAATTTAAAAACAACACGCTCTTCACCTCTTGTAAAAAGAGCTTCTTCGCCACCTATTGAAAACAGGTGCCTTTTATTATAAATGCATACTTCACCATCAGGCGAAACAAAAATCCACCTGTTATAGAAGTTTCCATTATCACTTACAACATAACTTCCACATATGCCGGAATTGATTTTTGCTGCAATGTCATGCATCCAGTCAAATGTTACTGAATGAGGCGCCTCTGCAAGCTCAGCCGGATTCATTGAGAATCCGGTACTGAACATTTCAGGCAGAATAATAACATCAGAACCTGTGGAAATAGAGGAGATAAGTTCACTAAGTTTTTCAAGGTTTCTGAGCTTATTCTCCCAGGTTATATCAAATTGGATAAGGGTTAATTTCATCTTTGAACTATGTTATTTAAATACCTGGTAAATTTAAGAAAAAGGATATCAGAAAAACCCGTTCAATATCTTTCAAACGTTAATTGCCCCCTTATGGGTGTTGAAAAAGCTGAGGTTTACCCCCCAACCCCCCAAGGGGGGCTTTATAAATATCAGTAAATCAATAAGTCTCCCCTGGGGGATTTAGGGGTAAAAAGAAGGAGAAGGACTTTTTCAACAGCCTCTGTAAAGGAAATTCCCTGCCAGCTTGCGAAGATTTAGGGGTAAAAAAAAAGGGGGAATCAAAATCCCACTTTCTTATACAATCTAACTAAAAAGGCTAGCTTTTATTTTGATTTTAAGCTTGAATAATAATCACTGAAGATAGTATTCACTAATGGCTTGTAGTAGAGCCAGAAAAATCTTCGTGTATCTTTCGGCTTATCAGAGTATGAAATTCCTTTTATTCCCTTGAATCCTTTCAATCTTGATGAACAGAATTCAATTTTATTGTTAGCAAAATCACCCGAGAAATAATAGATTCTCTGGGTGACAGAATCCTGAGTAACGGCAGGGAAAATGCTACTAAGCATGTTTGCTTTCAGTAAAGTATCTCCAAGGGATGTTGTACTGAGTTCAAACTTCGATATTACATTGTTCTGCAACGGGTCTATAATATCAAACCATTTGTCGAAGGCTACCGATGGCGGTACTCCAAACTTTTCACAATATGCATTTTCAGTAACAATATAGGGCATAGCCTCCTTAAGGTGAGTTCCCTCTTCTAGGACTATAATGTTTTTTTCACTCATCAATACAATTCCCGGTTTTGAAAAAGTCCAGGGCTTGTTATATTCTTTCCTGTACATTGATGTCATCCAGACAGGAAAATTCTTTGCAGTGGTATCAAGCTTTTCAAAGTATTTACCTGACCATCCGGTGAAAGTGATTCCCAACTTCTCCTGGGTTCTGAAAGACTCAAAAGCCGGTGTCGGATAATCAAATGAATTATACTCGAGGATAATCAGCTTATTCCTGTTTTTCATCTCGTTAATAAGCAGATAATCAGTATTGTTTAAGCCTCCATAAATTCTTCTGGATCTTCTGCTTTTATTAACTCCGGTGTACCAGTCATTAAAGAAAACCCCATAGGTATCGGCAAAATAGAGGGCATCGACTTTTTCGGGGAGTTCGAGCATTTCTGAAAGATGATACTCTTTCTTTGTGTTGCCTCTGTCCTTTAACGGTCTTGTTGGAGCAAAACCATAATAGTCCTTTATGTATGAATAACTTTTCTTATTATCTTTCTTAACAAATCGGCCGCTATTTAGGATCCAGGTTAATGACTTGTGGTTAAGACGTTCAAGAGTTGGAACTGTCTTATCCAGAATTACTATTTCAAGAGGTTTCTTCTCCTGAAATGACCATCGCAGATAGTTAATAAAAGGTAAGGCAAGAACCAGAATAAGAATGATAGTTGTTATAATCAGAGGCTTTTTCATAACTGAATAAATATCTGAAACTATTCAAATACTATTATATAAAAACATTTATAGACAGTTAAATAACTACAAAATGTGTCATTTATTTTCTACAGACAAAATATTTTATGGCAATTTAGCATTTTTTTTATGGCATCCAAGCAAATGCTCCCAAAAACAGATCTGCTTAATATCCGCAAGCTGAATTGTTGCCTCTTCTGTCAGCTCCAGCTGCTTTTTTTCCATCAGGTAAGATCATTATTGCATTAACTCTGCCAATCGCATTCCTCTCCCTGAGCTCATGGCCCATACTCCTAAGCTTCAATATATTAGTGCTGTCAAGCGAATTTTTCTCGTAACTTATGTGATCGGGTAACCACTGGTGATGGAATCTGCCGGTGTCCACCGCCTGCCTTATACTCATACCGTAATCTATCACATTTATAATTACCTGGAGAACCGAAGTCGGTATTGTTGAACCACCAGGAGAACCGGCTATCATAAACAGCTTCCCGTCTTTTTCTATAATGACCGGAGTCATGGAGCTCAGCATCTTTTTTCCGGGCTGAATTGAATTAGCCTCACCACCAACCAGGCCATACATGTTAGGAACACCCGGTTTTACCGAAAAATCGTCCATCTGGTTATTCAGCAGGAATCCGGCGCTATCAACAATTATGCTGTTGCCAAAAGTGCCATTGAGAGTAGTTGTTGCAGCAACAGCATTACCCAGATAGTCTGCTACAGAATAATGGGTTGTCTCCTCACTCACGGCAGCAAGCGGAGAGCCTGGAAATATCTTCGATGATGATGAAGCTGAGTCTTTGCTGTAATTGCTCATTCGTCGGGCAAGGTAATTATCGTCAAGTAACCGGTCAACGGGAATTTCAGTAAAACCAGGATCACCAAGAAACTTTGAACGGTCGGCAAAAGCCCTTCTTTCAGCCTCAGTTATAAGATGGACCGATTGCCAGGTATGAAATCCGGCTTCCTTAAGATTATATGGTGAAATCATCCCGAGGATCTGAAGCAGAACAATGCCGCCGCCTGATGGCGGAGAGGCTGATATGATCCTGTACCCGTGGTATTCTTTTAAAACAGGGTCTTTGAAGGATGCCCTGTACTCTGAAAGATCCTGACCTGAAATTATCCCGTTACCTCTCTCCATCTCCTTTACAATGAGCCTTGCAGTGGTACCGGAATAGAACCCGTCACGACCTCGGTCCCTTATTCTTTCCAGAGTCTGTGCCAGGCTCTCCTGCCTGAGGGTGTCACCTGCAACCCATGGAGTATCCTTAACAAAAGAAGGGGGTGTTAAGTTCCGGGTGATGAAATTTTGTCTGTTGGAGTTAAAATCAGCAGCCTGACCATCGGTTAACGGGAATCCTTTTCTGGCCAGGTCAATAGCCGGCTGGATGACATCTCTGAACGAAAGAATCCCGTATTTTGAATGTATGTTGACCATCCCGTCAACAGTGCCCGGCACACCCGATGCCATATGTGTTTCTGTACTAAGTCCTTCAGATACATCACCTGAAGCATCAAGATACATGTCTCTTGATGCCTTCAAAGGGGCCTTTTCACGGTAATCTATCAGATCAGTTGTGCCATCGGCTTGCCTTATAAGCATAAAACCGCCTCCCCCAATGTTACCTGCTTCAGGGTAACAGACTGCAAGGGCAAATTCGGTTGCGACAGCTGCATCGACAGCATTCCCTCCTTTTCTCAGGATGGCAATCCCGATCCGGGAGCTTTGAGGATGGGCTGATACTACCATGCCGCTGTCAGATATTATATTCCGGCCCTCAGCTATTGTTAATTTATTAACAGATATTTTTCCTGTGCATCCGTAAATAGCGGATACAAATAGTATGATGAATATTATTTTGTTCATGATTTTAAAATGATCTCAAAATTAGCAAAAAATCTTTTCGCTACTTTTACATAAATATTTCACGATGCTTGCAAATCAACCACTGGCCGACCGACTACGTCCCAGGAATCTCGATGAATTCTCCGGGCAGGAGCATCTAGTTGGTAAAAATGCAGTTCTCAGGAGGGTCATAGAATCAGGAAACTTACCATCATTCATTCTCTGGGGACCACCTGGTGTCGGAAAAACAACTCTGGCATGGATCATTGCCAATTCGTTGAAAAGACCCTTTTTTCATCTGAGCGCTGTTCATTCAGGCGTAAAGGATGTAAGGGAAACAATTGAAAAAGCAAAAAAACAACAGTTTTTCAACCAGCCAAATCCAATACTTTTTATTGATGAGATACACCGGTTCAATAAATCCCAGCAGGATTCCCTTCTCAGCTCTGTGGAACAGGGTGTCATTACACTTATTGGTGCAACAACAGAAAATCCGTCATTTGAGGTCATCTCTCCCCTGCTTTCACGCTGTCAGGTGTATGTGATGAATCCGCTGAACGAAGAAGAGCTGACACTTCTTTTAAACAAAGCACTTAAAAAAGATATCTACCTGGCAAAATTCGATATTGAAATAAGGGAAAATGAAGCACTATTAAGAATATCTGGCGGTGATGTAAGGAAATTATATAATGCGCTTGAGCTTGTTGTTTCATCAGAAGCTGATGAATCAGGTTCAGAAAAACTAATTATTGATAATGCCAAGGTCTTAAGACATGTCCAGAAAAACCTCGCCATTTATGACAAGAGCGGGGAACAGCACTATGATATAATTTCGGCATTTATCAAATCGATGAGGGGAAGCGACCCGAACGCAGCCGTTTACTGGCTTGCACGCATGGTTGAAGGAGGCGAAGATCCAAAATTCATTGCACGGCGGATGCTGATACTTGCAGCTGAAGATATTGGTCTTGCGAATCCGAATGCCCTCCTCCTTGCCCAATCATGCTTTGATGCAATCAATGTTATTGGATGGCCCGAATCGAGGATCATTTTGTCGGAGACAGCGGTTTACCTTGCAACTTCACCAAAAAGCAACGCCTCCTATATGGCAATAGAAAATGCACAGGCGATTGTCAGGGAAAAAGGTGATTTATCTGTTCCCCTTCATATAAGAAACGCTCCGACGAAACTTATGAAAGATCTCGGGTATCATAAAGGATATAAGTATGCACATGATTTTGAAGGTAATTTCACACAGGATCATTTTCTGCCGGAAGA
>JGI20214J51088_10000815_pt1 | contig 21298 bp, 20 predicted proteins | sample WetSurMetagenome_FD_51088 | JGI IMG/M metagenome (IMG submission 51088) | reverse complement strand
CGATGTTGATGATCTTGATCAGCGGGTTGACGGCCGGGCCCGCGGTGTCCTTATAGGGGTCGCCCACGGTGTCGCCGGTGACGGCCGCCTTGTGCGCCTCGCTACCCTTCTTGTGCAGCGTGCCGGCGGCGTCGGTGAAGCCTTCCTCGATCAGCTTCTTCGCGTTGTCCCAGGCGCCCCCGCCGGTGCACATCGAGATGCCGACGAACAGCCCGGTGACGATGGTGCCCATCAGCAGCCCGCCAAGCGCAGCCGGGCCGAGCAGCATGCCGACGAGGATCGGTGCGACCACCGGCAGCAGCGACGGCACGACCATCTCCTTGATCGCCGCGGTGGTGAGCATGTCGACCGCAGCGCCGTACTCGGGCTTGCCGGTGCCTTCCATGATGCCCGGGATGTCGCGAAACTGACGCCGCACCTCGACCACCACCGCGCCGGCGGCGCGGCCCACCGCCTCCATCGCCATCGCGCCGAACAGGTAGGGGATCAGCCCGCCGATGAACAGGCCGACGATCACCTTGTAGTCGGACAGGTCGAAGTTCAGGCTCATGCCGCGCGCTTGCAGCGCGTGCGTGTAGTCGGTGAACAGCACCAGCGCGGCCAGGCCGGCCGAGCCGATCGCGTAGCCCTTGGTCACCGCCTTGGTAGTGTTGCCGACCGCGTCGAGCGGGTCGGTGATGTCGCGCACGCTCGCGGGCAGCTCGGCCATCTCGGCGATGCCCCCGGCGTTGTCGGTGATCGGGCCGTACGCGTCGAGCGCGACGACGATGCCGGCCATGCTGAGCATCGAGGTCGCGGCGATCGCGATGCCGTAGAGCCCCGCCAGCCCGTGCGCAACCCAGATCGCGACGCAGATGAAGAGCAGCGGCCAGGCGGTGGACTTCATGCTCACGCCCAGGCCGGCGATGATGTTCGTGCCGTGGCCGGTGGTCGAGGCCTGCGCGATGTGCTTGACCGGGCCGTACTGGGTGCCGGTGTAGAACTCGGTGATCCAGACCAGTGCCGCGGTCAGCACCAGGCCGACGATGCAGGCGCCGAACAGCCGCATCTGCGTGCCCGCGCCGAGCGCGTCGTCGGGGATCAGTGCACGCGTGACGAAGTAAAACGCGATCAGCGACAGCACGCCGGCGACGACCAGCCCCTTGTACAGCGCCGGCATCACGTTCTTCATCCCCGGGCTGGCCTTGACGAAGCTGCAGCCGATGATCGACGCAATGATCGAGACGCCGCCGAGCAGCAGCGGGTATGTCACCGCAGCGAGCGGCGCCGCCGTCATCAGCAGCGCGCCCAGTGCCATCGCCGCGATCAGCGTGACCGCGTAGGTCTCGAACAGGTCGGCGGCCATTCCGGCGCAGTCGCCGACGTTGTCGCCGACGTTGTCAGCGATCACCGCCGGATTGCGCGGGTCGTCTTCTGGGATGCCGGCCTCGACCTTGCCCACCAGGTCGGCGCCGACGTCGGCGCCCTTGGTGAAGATGCCGCCGCCCAGGCGCGCGAAGATCGAGATCAGCGACGCGCCGAAGGCCAGCCCGAGCATCGGCTTGAGCGTCGCCGAGTCGGCGTGGGCCGCGCCGCCGGTGATGGCCCAGAAGAACAGGCTCACGCCGAGCAAGCCCAGGCCGACGACGAGCATGCCGGTGATCGCGCCGCCCTTGAACGCGACGTTCAGCGCCGGCCCGATTCCCTGGGTCGCGGCCTGCGCGGTGCGCACGTTGGCGCGCACCGAGACGTTCATGCCGATGAAGCCGCAGGCGCCGGAGAGCACGGCGCCGAGCACGAAGCCGGCCGCAGTGAGATGGCCGAGGAAGACGAAGATCAGCACCGCGAGCACGACGCCGACGATGCCGATCGTCTTGTATTGGCGCGCCAGGTAGGCTGCCGCGCCCTGCTGGATGGCGCCGGAGATCTCCTGCATGCGCGCGCTGCCGGCATCCTGGCGCAGGATCCAGCTGCGTTGGACAAAGCCGTAGAGCACGGCGGCCAGGCCGCAGGCGAGCGCCACGTACAGCGCCATCGTGGTGGACATGGACATGGAAAGCGTTCCTTCCTGGAGACTTGGTCTTGGGTTGTGCGACGGCCCGTCCGGCCCGTGCNGGACGGTCTGGCGCGGAGGATGCTAAGTGAACGGCGGCACTGCCCGGCAAGGGAGTTTCCCTCGGGGCAGCGGCCGCGCCGCGGGCGGCCTTTGGCAGCCCGTAAAATCGACCCGATCCCGCTTCTTCTCGAGACTCCCATGAGCCTGCACAACGTGACCCCGGGCCCGAAGGCGCCGGACGAGTTCAACGTGATCATCGAGATCCCGATGAACGCCGACCCGATCAAGTACGAGGTCGACCACGACAGCGGAGCGCTGTTCGTCGACCGATTCATGAGCACCGCCATGCACTATCCGTGCAACTACGGCTACATCCCGAACACGCTGTCCGACGACGGCGATCCGGTGGACGTGCTCGTCATCACGCCGGTGCCGCTGATCCCGGGTGTCGTCGTCACTTGCCGGCCGCTGGGCCTGCTGAAGATGGACGACGAGGCCGGCGGCGACAACAAGCTGCTCGCGGTGCCGATCGACAAGATCCTGTCGATCTACACGCAGTGGCAGAAGCCCGAGGACTTGAACCCCGCGCGGCTGCACACGATCCGGCACTTCTTCGAGCATTACAAGGACCTCGAGCCCGGCAAATGGGTCAAGGTGCTGGGCTGGGAAGGCCCGGACGCGGCGCGCACCGAAGTGCGCAGCGGCATGGCCAACTGGGCCAAGTGCCAGCCTTCAGCCTGAGGCGCCGTCGCCCGACTTGAACGGGTTGCGCTCGCGCAGTTCGTCGACGTACTGCTCGACGCCGGCGCCTTCACTGGCGAGGAAATCGGCCACCGCCGACGCGAAGCGCTCGTCGCGCAGCCAGTGCGCCGAAACGGTGCGCACCGGCAGCAGGCCGCGCGCCATCTTGTGCTCGCCCTGCGCGCCGCCCTCGAAGCGGCGGTAGCCGTTCGCCAGGCACCACGCCAGAGGCTGGTAGTAGCAGGCCTCGAAGTGCAGGCAGGGCAGCGGCTCGGTGCAGCCCCAATAGCGGCCCCAGGCGGCGCCGCGCTCGGGGTCGATCGCGATCAGCGACGCGGCGATCGGCACGCCGTCGCGCTCGGCGACGAACATCAGCCAGTGTCGCGCCATCGTTGCCGCCATGCGCGCGAAGAAGTCGCGCGTCAGGTAGGGCGTCGACTGGTGCGCCTGGTAGGTCAGCGTGTAGCAGCGGTAGAAGAAGTCCCAGTCGGCGGCCGTGATCTCGGTGCCTTCGAGGGCGCGCAAGCTCACCCCCTGCTCGGCGACGCGGCGGCGCTCCTGCTGGATCTTCTTGCGCTTGTCGCGCTGCAGCCGGGCGAGCAGACCGGCGAAGTCGGCGACCGGGGTCAGCGCGTCTTGCGTCCAGTGGAACTGCACGCCCTCGCGCAGCAGCCAGCCCGCGCGCGCGAACGCGGCCCGGTCGGCGTCGGCCAGGAACAGCACGTGCGCCGAGGACAGCCCGGCCTGCTGCGCGAGCTCGTGGATCCGCTGCACGAGAAGGTCGCGGCCGGCATCGTCGCGTGCCAGCAGCCGCGCGCCCGGCACCGGCGTGAACGGCACCGCGCCGAGCAGCTTCGGGTAGTAGCGCAGTCCGTGGCGACGGTAGGCGTCGGCCCAGGACCAGTCGAAGACGTACTCGCCGTAGGAGTGGCTCTTGAGATAGAGCGCGCAGGCGGCGATGAGCCTGCCGCCGGACTCGACTGTCAGGATCTGCGGCGCCCAACCGCTTTCCGCCACCGCGCTCGCCGATTCGTGCAGCGCGCTCAGGTACTCGTGGCGCATGAACGGCGTCGGCGCCGCCTGCACATCGAGCAACTCGTTCCAGGCCGTGGCGTCCACGCTGCCGGGCTCGCGGTGAACCCGGATGACATAATCGTTCACACTGCTTTTGGCTGACATTCAGAAGGGAAGAGCGTGAAGGTCGCGCTGGCACAGATCAACGCGACGGTCGGTGACCTCGCCGGCAATTCGCGCCTGCTGGCCGCTGCCGCGCGACGCGCCCACGGGCAGGGCGCGCGGCTCGTGCTGGCGCCGGAACTGGCCGTCAGCGGCTACCCGCCCGAAGACCTGCTGCTGCGCCCGGCCTTCATGCAGGCCTGCGCCGAGACGCTGGCGGCGCTGGCCTTGGAACTGGCGGACTGCGAAGGCTTGCATCTGGTGGTGGGGCACCCGCACCAGTTCGGCGCGAACGGGGATGTTAGGTCCAAGTCGATGGCCGTGCAGCGGCGCTTCAACGCGGCCTCGTTGCTCGTCGCGGGTCGGGTCCAGGCCACCTACTGCAAGCGCGAGCTGCCGAACTACCAGGTCTTCGACGAGCGGCGCTACTTCGCCAGCGGCCGCGACGCCGGGCTGGCGCCGCTCGTCTTTGAGCTCGACGGCCGCCGCTTCGGCGTGCTGATCTGCGAGGACGCCTGGTTCGACGAGCCAGCGCAGGCCGCGCGCGACGCCGGCGCGCAATGCCTGTGCGTCATAAACGCGTCGCCGTTCCACATCGACAAATCGGGCGAGCGCGAGCGGCGCATGGGCGAGCGCGCGCGCGCCGTCGGCCTGCCGCTGCTGTATTCGCACCTGGTTGGCGGCCAGGACGAGGTCGTCTTCGACGGCGCCTCGTTCGCGCTCGACGCCGCCGGCTGCGTGACGGCGCGTGCAGCGAGCTTCGACGAGGCGCTGGCGATCGTCGAGCTCGACGTCGGGGGCCAGCCGCGCGGCGAGATCACGCCGCTGCCGGCGTTCGAGGCCCAGGCCTGGCGCGCGCTCGTCACGGGCGTGCGCGACTACCTGGGCAAGAACGGCTTCCCGGGTGCGATCATCGGGCTGTCCGGCGGCGTCGATTCGGCGCTGGTGCTGGCGCTCGCGGTCGATGCGCTCGGCGCCGACAAGGTGCGCGCGGTGATGATGCCGTCGAAGTACACCGCCGACATCTCGTGGATCGATGCGCGCGAGATGGCCGCGCGCCTGGGAGTGCGCTACGACGAGATCCCGATCACGCCCATGTTCGACGCCTTCCGCGCCAGCCTGGCGCCGCTGTTCGAGGGCCGGCCCGATGACGCGACCGAAGAGAACCTGCAGGCGCGCATCCGCGGCACGCTGCTGATGGCGTTGTCGAACAAGCTCGGCTCGATCGTGCTGACGACCGGAAACAAGAGCGAGATGGCGACCGGCTACTGCACGCTTTACGGCGACATGGCGGGCGGCTTCGCGGTCATCAAGGACGTCACCAAGACGCTCGTCTACCGGCTGTGCCGCTGGAAGAACGCGCAGGGCCGCGAGCTGATCCCCGAGCGCATCCTGACGCGGCCGCCGTCGGCCGAGCTGCGCCCGGATCAGACCGACCAGGACAGCCTGCCGCCCTATGCGGTGCTGGACGCGATCCTGGCGCGCTACATGGAGGACGACGAGGGCCTCGAGCAGATCGTCGCGGCCGGCTTCGCCACCGCCGACGTTGAACGGGTGACGCGGCTGATCAAGGTCAACGAGTACAAGCGGCGCCAGGCGCCGGTGGGCATCCGCATCACGCACCGCGCGTTCGGGCGCGACTGGCGCTACCCCATCACTTCGAAGTTCCGTGCTTAAATTGCCGCAATCGTCATTGCCCAGGAGTCGTCGCCATGAAGCAGATTACCGCCATCATCAAGCCCTTCAAGCTCGAGGAAGTGCGTGAGGCGCTCGGCGACGTTGGCGTCTCGGGGCTGACGGTCACCGAGGTCAAGGGCTTCGGGCGCCAGAAGGGCCACACCGAGCTCTACCGCGGCGCCGAGTACGTGGTCGATTTCCTGCCCAAGGTGAAGATCGAGGTCGTGGTCAAGGACGCCGACGTCGAGCGCTGCATCGAAGCGGTCGTCAAGGCCGCCAAGACCGGCAAGATCGGCGACGGCAAGATCTTCGTCACGTCGGTCGAGCAAGTCGTGCGCATCCGCACCGGCGAGACCGACGAAGCCGCCGTCTGATTCGCAAGACCGAAGAAACCGCCGTCTGACCGGCTCTTTCAGACGCGGCCGAAGTCGTCCGGCGCCGCGGCGCGGAGCGCGTCGTCAGCCAGCGTCAGCAGCAGCGCTTCGGGGTCACTGGCCACGCGCAGCGTCGCGAGTTGTTCGGGTGCCAGGAAACCCTCGTCGACCGCGTGGCGCATGAAGCGCAGCAGCGCGTCGTAGTAGCCGTCGGTGTCGAGCAGGCCGATCGGCTGGTCGTGGTAGCCGAGCTGGCGCCAGGTCCAGACCTCGTATAGCTCCTCGAGAGTGCCGATGCCGCCCGGCAGCGCGATGAAGGCATCGGCGCGCTCGGCCATCATCTGCTTGCGCCGGTGCATGGTCGGCACCACGTGCAGCTCGTGCAGCCCGGAATGGCCCACCTCGCGCCGCATCAGCGACTCGGGAATCACGCCGACGACGCGGCCGCCGGCGGCCAGCGTCGCGTCGGCGACCTCGCCCATCAGTCCGACCTTGCCGCCACCGTAGACGAGCTGCCAGCCGCGCGCGCCGATCGCGCTGCCGAGCGCGCGCGCGGCTGCCGTGTAGGCGGGCCGGGCGCCGTGGCGCGAGCCGCAGTAGACGCACAGGCTGAAAGCGGGGCGCTCGGGAGAGGCGGGCAGGGCGGTCATGGGCGACGGCGGCACGGTGCGGCTCAGCCCGCGGACGGCTTCGGGCGCCAGGTGACGAGCCGGGTGCCGCAGACGGTGTCGTGCCAGAACTGACGATCGGCACGCAGGCGCGCCGACGCGGCGTAGACCAGCACGCCCGCTCCCAACGTCGTGAACGTGATGCCGGCGCCCTTGATACCCGAGAAGTAGACCGAGGCCAGCGCCGGCAGGAACCAGACCCAGGCGAGCAGGTAGCGCGCAAACGCGCGCGCGCGCGAAACGCGCTGTCCGTCGCGCGTGACGAGCCGGATGTGCCAGGTCTGCATCGCCAGCGTCTGCCCGCCCCGGCTCGACCAGAAGCCGACGAAATAGACGCCGAGCACGATGAAGACGACGACCTGCAGCCCGTGCAGGCCCTGCAACGCGTTGCGCTCCTGGGTCGCAATCGAATAGACGAGCCCGGTCGCCATAAGTACGCCGAACAGCAGCACGCCTTCGTACAGCATGCAGGCGAGCCGGCGCAGCAGGCCGGGCGCGCTCGGGTCGCCCGCATCCCGGCCCGTGCCGGTCATGGGCGCGGCCCGGGTGCGGCCACCGCCGCCGGAGCCGCAGCCTGCGGCAGGCGCCGCGGCAGCAGGGTCTTCGGGTCGACCTTGTCCGGCGTGGACGCGATCTTGGGTTGTCCAACGCGCGCCGGTACGACCTGCGCTGCGGGCTGCGGCGACATCAGCGTCGTCGTCGCGCCGGGCGCGGCCTGCAAGAGCGTCGGCGGCACCACCTTCAGTGTCGGCGTCCGACCCGGTTGCATGCCACCGCGCTTGCTGGCGGCAGTGGGCCGGCGGCCGGCGGGGGGGTGCCTCGCCCGCTGCTCGAATGCCTTGCGCTGAGCCTCCGGCAAGGCCTTGTAGGCCTCCCAGCGTGCTTCACGGTCGCGCGGGCTGATCCGGCGGGTTTCCTGAAATTGGAGCCGGGCCCGGGAGCGATCGGCGACGCTCATACGCGCCCATTCGGTCATCCGCGCCTGCACCCGCTCGCGCTCGGCCGGCGGCATGGTCGGAAAACGCGACGCCACCTCGAGCCAGCGCTGGCGGCCGGCTGCATCCATTGTGGCCCAGTCGCGGCTCAGCGGCGCGAGCGCGGTCTGCTGGGCCGGTGTCAGCGCGGCGAATCCCTTCGCGGCGGCGGCGGCCGGCCACGATGCGACGGTGAGCGCGAGCGCGACGGCCAGGAACAGGGCGACGGTCAACGTCTGGCGCATCAGGGCTGTGCCATCTTCAGGAACTCGGCAAAGCCGGGGTCGGTATAGGCGGCCGGGGGCAGGTCGTCGGCAAGCAGCACAGTGTCGATCTCGGCCGCCGCCAGTACCTGCTCGCGCTCGGTCCACTGGTTGATCGCCAGCAGGCCGACCACCAGCACCAGCAGCGGCAGAACCGCAGCCATCCGCTGCCACCAGGGCACGAGGCCTTCGGGCAGGGTGCGCGCCGAGCCGGCCAGCGCAAGCATGGGGACAGCCACGCGCGAGTGGCGCGCGCGCGCGATCGCCTGCTCGCGCCCGACGCGCAGCCGCTCGCTGACGTCGCGCGGCAGGCTCGCGGCCCGTTCGCTCAGACCGGCGGTCAGGCGCAGCGCAAGGCGGGCCTGCAGGGCTTCGGTGTCGTGGTATGGAGGCGTTGTGCTCATGGCGTGATTCCCTTGGCCCGAAGCGCTGCAGCCAGCGCGAAGACGGCACGCGAGCAATGGGTCTTGACGCTGCCCTCCGAGCAGCCCATCACGGCCGCCGTCTCGGCCACATCGAACTCTTCCCAGTAACGCAGCAGGAAGGCTTCGCGTTGACGGGCAGGCAGAGCGCCGACGGCTGCGTCGATCGCATGCAGGATCTCGCTACGCGACACCGCATCGAAAGCACTCTCCGTGCCCAGCGTGTCCTCGAGTGCCTGCACAGTCTCCAGCAGATCGAAGCTCTCGTGGTCGTCGCCAGCCTCGAAGTCCGAGAGGTTTTGCACGACCGCGTTGCGCACCTTCTGGCGCCGGAACCAGTCCATCGTCGCATTCGACAGGATGCGCTGGAACAGCAGCGGCAACTCGGCGGCCGGACGGTCGGCGTACTTGGTCGACAGCCGGATCATTGCGTCCTGCACGATGTCCAGCGCGGCATCGTCGCCGCGCACGGCATAGACCGTGCGCTTGAAGGCGCGCTTCTCGACGCTCTTGAGGAAATCGGAGAGTTCTTTGTCGGAAGCCAACGCGGATTGCGGGGACGGTAACGCCCGGTTCGGGCGCGCAGGATTATCTCATCGCGGCTTCACGGCCCGGCCGCATACGACAGCCGGCAAGAGCCGGTGCCATAATGCTGCCCCGCACAACGCTCTTTAGGGTCCGAAGCCCGGCCGTCCTACCTGGACGGCGGTGTTTTGACCGCGCAGGTACCGAAGCCGCCTCACGAGGGCGCGCTGCAGGTGCACCGATGGTTTTTCGTCAGAGAAATTCACAGAGGTTCTCGAATGGAAATGTCTGCCGCGGAAGTCAAACGCGCCGCATCGGCGCAATCGTCTTCTTCTTCCTCCGCCGAGCCGAACGGCTCGGAAATCCTGGTTCGCTGCCTGCAGCTCGAGGGCGTCAAGTACCTCTGGGGCTACCCCGGCGGAGCCGTTCTCTACATCTACGACGCGCTGTACAAGCAAGACAGCATCGAGCACGTGCTGGTGCGCCACGAGCAGGCGGCCATCCACGCGGCCGACGGCTATGCGCGCGCCACCGGCGATGTCGGCGTCGCGCTCGTGACCTCGGGCCCCGGCGTCACGAATGCCGTCACCGGCATCGCGACTGCGTACATGGACTCGATCCCGATGGTGATCATCACCGGGCAGGTACCGACACCGGCGATCGGCCTGGACGCGTTCCAGGAATGTGACACCGTCGGCATCACGCGCCCGATCGTCAAGCACAACTTCCTCGTCAAGGACGTGCGCGATCTGGCTCTGACGATCAAGAAGGCCTTCCACATCGCGCGCACCGGCCGGCCGGGGCCGGTGGTCGTCGACATCCCCAAGGACGTGTCGCTCAAGACCACGCCCTTCCACTACCCGGCGACGGTGGAGATGCGCTCGTACAGCCCGGTGAAAAAGGGCCACGGCGGGCAGATCCGCAAGGCGGTGCAGTTGCTGCTCGCCGCCAGGCGGCCCTACATCTACACCGGAGGCGGCGTGATCCTGGGCAACGCGTCGGCCGAGCTTCGCGAACTCGCCGACCTGCTCGGCTACCCGGTCACGAACACGCTGATGGGCCTGGGCGCGACGGCATCGTCGGACCCGAAGTTCCTGGGCATGCTCGGCATGCACGGCACCTACGAGGCGAACATGACGATGCAGCACTGCGACGTGCTGCTCGCCGTCGGCGCCCGCTTCGACGACCGCGTGATCGGCAACCCGAAACACTTCGCATCGGTCGAGCGAAAGATCATCCACGTCGACATCGACCCGTCGAGCATCAGCAAGCGCGTCAGGGTCGACATCCCGATCGTCGGCGACGTGAAGGATGTGCTCGTCGAGCTGATCGCGCAGATCAGGGAGGCGCAGGCGCGGCCCGACGCCGGTGCGCTGAATGCGTGGTGGAGCCAGATCAACGAATGGCGCAAGCGCGAATGTCTNGCCTACAAGACCAGCGCGGACGTCATCAAGCCGCAGATGGTGGTCGAGAAGCTCTGGCAGCTGACGAAGGACCGCGACACCTACATCACGTCGGACGTCGGCCAGCACCAGATGTGGGCGGCGCAGTTCTACCGCTTCGAGGAGCCGCGGCGCTGGATCAACTCCGGCGGCCTGGGCACGATGGGCGTGGGCCTGCCGTACGCGATGGGCATCAAGCTCGCGAAGCCCGATTCGGATGTCTTCTGCATCACCGGCGAGGGCTCGATCCAGATGTGCATCCAGGAGCTCAGCACCTGCCTGCAGTACAAGACGCCGGTGAAGATCGTCTCGTTGAACAACCGCTACCTTGGCATGGTGCGGCAGTGGCAGGAGCTTGACTACGGTGGCCGCTATTCGCACAGCTACATGGACGCGCTCCCCGACTTCGTCAAGCTCGCCGAGGCCTACGGCCATGTCGGGCTGCTGGTCGAGAAGCCGTCGGACGTCGAGCCGGCGCTAAAGGAGGCGATCCGGCTCAAGGACCGCACCGTTTTCCTCGACGTGCGCACCGACCCGACCGAAAACGTCTGGCCGATGGTGCAGGCGGGCAAGGGCATCACCGAGATGCTGCTGGGCTCCGAGGACCTGTGACCCCGTGAACCGGCGGCCGGGCTGCAGGCGTTACCGCGCCGCAGCCGGGCGCCGCCGGGACCGCGGGCGAACGGCCGAAGGGCATTGACCTCAACCTCGAACAGCGTGGCCAAGGGCTGGCCGGTTACCGCCGACCGCCTGAAGAGCGCGCAGGACGAAGAACCATGAAACACATCATTGCCGTGCTGCTCGAGAACGAGCCCGGCGCCCTTTCGCGCGTGGTGGCCCTGTTCTCGGCGCGCGGCTACAACATCGAGAGCCTGACCGTCGCGCCGACCGAGGACGCAAGCCTCTCGCGCATGACGATCGTGACCACCGGTAGCGACGAGGTGATCGAGCAGATCACCAAGCACCTGAACCGGCTCATCGAGGTCGTCAAGGTCGTCGACCTCACCGAGGGCAGCTTCACCGAACGCGAGCTGATGTTGATCAAGGTGCGCGCGGTGGGAAAGGAGCGCGAGGAGATGAAGCGCATGGCCGACATCTTCCGCGGCCACATCATCGACGTCACCGAGAAGAGCTACACGATCGAGCTCACCGGCGACTCGACCAAGCTCGACGCCTTCCTCGTCGCGATCGACCGCGCGGCGATCCTCGAAACCGTCCGCACCGGCGCCAGCGGCATAGGCCGCGGCGAACGCATTCTTCGGGTCTGACAACCACCCCAAAACGCCTTTGGCGCTCCCCCTCGAGGGGGAGCCGCTGGCGAACCGGCGGAGCCGGATGCGCGGCGGCCCCTCGACACACCCACCTGAACCCTTTTTTCTGGAGAGAACCATGAAGGTCTATTACGACAAGGACGCCGACCTGAGCCTCATCAAGGGCAAGCAGGTCACTATCATCGGCTACGGTTCGCAAGGCCATGCGCATGCGCAGAACCTGAACGACAGCGGCGTCAAGGTGACCGTCGGGTTGCGCCGCGGCGGCGCGAGCTGGAGCAAGGTCGAGAAGGCCGGGCTGAAGGTGGCCGAAGTTGCCGATGCGGTGAAGAGCGCCGACGTCGTGATGATCTTGCTGCCGGACGAGCAGATCGGCGCGGTCTACAAGAACGACGTCGAGCCGCACATCCGGCACGGTGCATCGCTCGCGTTCGCGCACGGCTTCAACGTGCACTACGGCCAGGTCGTGCCGCGCGACGATCTCGACGTCTGGATGGTCGCACCCAAGGCCCCCGGCCACACGGTACGCAACACGTACACGCAAGGCGGCGGCGTGCCGCACCTGATCGCGGTCCATGCCGACAAGTCGGGCCGGGCGCGCGACATGGCGCTGAGCTACGCCGCGGCCAACGGTGGCGGCAAGGCCGGCATCATCGAGACGAACTTCCGCGAGGAGACCGAGACCGACCTCTTCGGCGAGCAGGCGGTGCTGTGCGGCGGCACGGTCGAGCTGATCAAGGCCGGATACGAGACCCTGGTCGAGGCCGGCTACGCGCCAGAAATGGCCTACTTCGAGTGCCTGCACGAGCTCAAGCTGATCGTCGACCTGATCTACGAGGGTGGCATCGCGAACATGAACTACTCGATCAGCAACAACGCGGAGTACGGCGAGTACGTCTCGGGCCCGAAGGTTGTCACCGCCGACACCAAGAAGGCGATGAAGCAGATGCTGACCGACATCCAGACCGGCGAGTACGCGAAGAGCTTCATCCTCGAGAACCGCGCCGGCGCGCCGACGCTTATGTCGCGCCGCCGCCTGACCGCCGAACATTCGATCGAAGTGGTGGGCGAGAAGCTGCGCGCGATGATGCCGTGGATCAAGGCCAACAAATTGGTCGACAAGTCCCGCAACTAAGCGCGGCTCGGGCGCAGCCGGCCGGCTACATCGGCCTGAAGCGCCAGCCGTACGCCTGGCTCACCGCCAGAGTCTCGGCGTGGCCCTTCAGGTGCAGCGTGATGCGGCCCAGGTCGTCGCGCTGCGCGCGCGCGATCGCCGCGGCGCGCACGATCACGCCGCGGTGCACCTGCCAGAAGACCTCGCCGTCCAGACCTTCGGCGATCTCCTTCAGTGGCTTGCGCACATGGGCCTCGTCGGCCGCGGTGACGACGCGGGTGTACTTCTCGTCGCTCTGGAAGAACAACACCTCGTCGACGGCGAACATCTTGATCGTGTCGCCGACGCTGGCACTGATCCAGCGCAGCCGCGCCGCCTCGGCCGGCTTCATGCGCGCGGCGAGGCGCTCGACCAGGCCGTCGAGCACCGGCGCCTCGTCCTGCGCCTGCAGGCGCTGCTGCAGCCGCCCGACCGTCTGTGCCAGACGGTCGGCGCGCACCGGCTTGAGCAGGTAGTCGAGCGCGCCGGCGTCGAAGGCCTCGATCGCATAACTGTCATAAGCAGTCGTGAAGACCACGTGGCAGCGTCCGCTGGCGGCACGCGCGACGTCGAGCCCGCTGCAGCCCGGCATGCGGATGTCGAGAAAAGCGAAGTCGGGCCGGTGCGCGTCGAGCGCCTCGATCGCCGCTGGCCCGTGCTCGCATTCGGCTACCACCTGAAGTGCGGGCCAGGCGTGGGCGAGCATGCGGCGCAGCTCGGCGCGCGGCAGGTCCTCGTCGTCGGCGATCAGCGCGGTGATCGGCGTCATGGGCTCGTCTCCAGCGGCAGGCTCAGCGTCGCGGCGACACCGCCGCCGGGGCGCGCCTTCAACGTCAGGGTCGCGCGCGCGCCGTAGAGCTGGGCCAGGCGCTCGCGCAGGTTGCTCAGCCCGATGCCGCTTCCGGCCGCGGACGCGCCGAAGCCGACGCCGTCGTCCTCGACCACCAGCGCGAGCCGGCCGTCGTCGTCGCGACGTGCGCTCACGTCGACCCGGGCAGGTCCGATCTTGGGCTCGACCCCGTGCTTGACCGCATTCTCGGCGAGCGAGATCAGCATCAGCGGCGGGCAGCGTGCCGCCAGCAACTCGGCCGGCGCATCGACGCTGAACGCCAGCCGCGACATGCGCGCGGCCATCAACCCGAGATAGGCACGCACGAGCTCGAACTGCGCCCCCACGGTGGCCTGCGCCGAGCCGTCGCTGCGCAGGCGCGGGATCGCGGCGCGCAGGTAGTCCGCGAGCCGATCGATCATCTCGCTCGCGCGTACCGGGTCGGTGGCGATCGCACCGCGCACGCCGGCCAGCGTGTTGAACAGGAAGTGCGGCTCGACCTGCGCCGCCAGCACCGATAGCCGCAACTCGGCCTCGCGCCGCTGTGCCTGCGCTTCGGTGAGCGCGCGCTCGCGCTGCAGCGCGGCCAGACCGTCGCGCTCGCGCATCCAGCCCCGCAGCGCCAGGCCGCCGGCGAGCAGGAAGCTGATCAGACCGCGGAACAAGGTGCTGACGTTCGCGGCCTCCGGGCTCGCGAGCATCGCGTCCTCGTCGCGCATCGCCTTGCCGCCCGGCCGACCGGGCTCGGCGATGTCGACCCCAAGCGTCAGCACGAGGTCGCGTCGCTGGCCGCGCTCGTCGAGCTCGCCGGTGTGCGCGGCGACCCAATGCTTCATCGGGCCGGCCGCGACGTTCTCGAACAGCGCCATCGCGCCGACGACGGCCACGATCGCGGCGGCCAGAGCCCAGCCTTCGACGCGCTGCGGCCAACGCCGGCGCCGGATGACGCTCCCGAGCCAAGGGCCGGCGAGCATCGGCACGACCATGCCGATCGCCAGGTCGAGGACGCTCGACCAGGGCCGGGCCTGTGCGTCGTTGCCGAGCACGCGGGCGACGACGAGCAGCAGCACGAGGCCGACGACGAGTGCCACCGAGCGAACCCGGCCGCGCGCCCAGGGCCGGCTGAACACGGGGTAGCGCCGGTAGCGCGTGAACCAGCCGTGCGCGCGGCCGGTCAGCTCCAGCGGCAGCGGGCCGTCGAGCGGTGGCGCGGACGTCATCGGTGTCATGGGTGGCAAGCCTAGCGGCTCGGGCGCGCGCCGCGAAGCCCTGCGACGAAACCCACCACGGCACGGACCGGCCCCGACGAGCGCCGATGAACCCTATCCCGCTATGCTCGCGGCCACGTCCGGTGCCCGGGCGCCGATGACGAAACGAAGATTCAGGAGACCGCCCATGTTCGACACCACCCTCGCCGGCAGCCTGCCCAAGCCCGCCTGGCTCGCCGAAACCGGCAAGCTGTGGCCGAAGTGGCAGGCCGAAGGCGCCGAGCTGCAGCAGGCCAAGCTCGACGCGACNCTGCTCTGGATCAAGGCCCAGGAGGACGCGGGCNTGGACGTGATCGGCGACGGCGAGCAGAGCCGCCAGCATTTCGTCCACGGCTTCCTCGAGCGCGTCGAGGGCATCGACTTCGAACACAAGGTCGAGATGGGCATCCGCGCCGACCGCTACAAGGCGATGGTGCCGCAGGTCGTCGCGCCGCTGCGCCTGAAAGGCCGCGTGCACGAGGCCGAGGCGCGCTTCCTGCGCGCGCACACGAGGAAGTTGATCAAGTTCACGCTGCCCGGCCCGATGACCATCGTCGACACCGTCGCCGACCGCTTCTATGGCGACCGCGTCAAACTCGCGTTCGCCTTCGCCGAACTGCTGAACCAGGAGGCGCTCGCGCTGCAGGCCGACGGCGTCGACGTGATCCAGTTCGACGAGCCGGCCTTCAACGTCTACATGGCCGACGCAGCCGACTGGGGCGTGAAGGCGCTCGAGCGCGCGGCCCAAGGGCTGCACGAGGCGGGCCGGGCGTCCGGCCACGCCTGCAAGACTGCGGTCCATATCTGCTACGGCTACGGCATCCAGGCGAATATCGACTGGAAGAACACGCTCGGCACCGAATGGCGTCAGTACGAGAAGATCTTCCCGGCGCTGGCCGCGAGCTCGATCGACCAGGTCAGCCTNGAGTGCATCCACAGCCATGTNCCGCCCGACCTGATGGCCTTGCTGAAGGGCAAGGACGTGATGGTCGGCGTGATCGACGTCGCGAGCGAGCAGATCGAGACACCCGAGGAGGTGGCCGACACGATCGGCCGCGTGCTGCGCTTCGTGCCCAAGGAGCACCTGCTGCCCTGCACCAACTGCGGACTCGCGCCGATGCCGCGCGAGGTCGCTCTGGCCAAGCTCGAGGCACTGGGCCGCGGCGCTGCGCTGGCACGCGAGCGCTACGGCGCGGCGACGCCGGGCTGAGAGGCTATCTCGGCATTGATCCCGAGCAGCCTATTGAATGTCGCCCAGCACCCGNTCTCGGCGGTCGATCACGGTGCCGAGCTCACGAATGAAGTTCTCTGCCATCGGCCATTCGCCGAAGCCCGAGGCAGGATTGAGGTGGCCGACCGCACCGAGGTCGATGACCCGACTTCCCCATCCGCCGGCGAGTTCGACCGTTCGTTCGAAGTGCGCCAGGGGATCGTTGCGGCTTGCCGCCACGATGCTGGGAAACGGGAGCTTCGCCCTAGGCACGGGCAGCCAGCCGCCGGCGCGAAGGTCCTTCAGCGCCGGGTAGCCGGCTGGCATCGGCGTGTCGAAATCCGGGGGTGCCGCGAGCAGTGCGCCTCGCACCTCTCGCGTTGTCTGCCGCGACCAACGGGACACCATCACGCAACCGGCGCTGTGCGCGACGATCACGATCGGCCCGTCGATGGCCTGAGCCGTCCGCTCGATCGCCGCCACCTTGCGGGCGCAGTCCAGATCTTCGCGCCCCGGCGGCGGCACCACGCTGACCGGCCGCCCTGTCGAGCGTAGGCGCGCCTCCAGCAGGGTCTGCCAGTGCTGCGCCACGGCGTCGCGCAAGCCCGGCACGATCAGGACGGTCGGCGCCCATGCCTGCGCCTCGCCAGATGAGTCCATCGGCCGATCCCCCGCGGGGATGAGCCTTGCTTGGGGCGGCCCGGCGCGGCGGCTCATCGCGTCAGGCAGCCTTGCGCAGGAAGCCCTGATGTCCCGTCTTCGGGTTGGGCGCGAAACCGTTGGCGGCCAGCGTCTCTTCGACGCTGTCGTAGAACACGCCGATCTTGCAGATCTCGCGTGCCTCCTTGCCTGTGGCGACTTCTCGCCCGAACTCGCGCGCGATCCGCACCAGCTGCTCGATCTGCGCAACGGTGCTCATCTTGGCATCGCGCGTCTGGTTCCAGAGGTTGTCCTCGATGCCGCAGCGCACATGCAGGCCCATCGCCATGCCCACCATGTTGATCGGCAGCACGTTGCGCATGCTGCTCTCCACGGTCAGCACCGCGCCGTCAGGGATCGCGCGCAGGAAGTTCGCCAGGTTGAAGACGTTGGGCGCGTCCATGCCGCCGCTGATCGCCACCCAGTTCATCACCAGCGGGCCCATGTAGACGCCGCGGCGGATCATGCGTTCGACAGTCTCGTAGCTGTTGATGTTGTAGAACTGGAAGGCGCTCTGGATGCCCGCCGCGCTCAGGCGCCGCACGTGTTCTTCGACCCAGCCCGGCCCTGCGGGCACGGTCATCTCGCGGTAGGCGTTGTGGATCGCCGGCTCGGCCAGCGAGGTGCCGGCGTAGTCGCGCACGTCCATGTGCTCGAAGACGTTCATCTGGGTCGTGTTGACGGTGACTGTGACCTGGTCGGGCTTGGGGTCGAGCTCGGCCAGCATGTGGCGCGTGTCGTCGGACAGCCACTTGGCGGCAGCGCCTTGGCCTTCGGGCGCGAAGCTGATCGAGCCGCCGACCTGGATGATCATGTCGGGCGCGGCCTTGCGCACGCCGGCGATCAGTTCGTTGAACTTCGACAGCCGCTTGCTGCCCTTGCCGTCGAGCTCGCGCACATGCAGGTGCAGCACGGTGGCGCCGGCGTTGTAGCAGTCCACGGCCTTCTGCACCTGCTGCTCCATCGTCACCGGGATGTCCTCGGGGAAGTCCGCGGGGATCCATTCCGGCCCGTAGGGCGCGGCGGTGATGACCAGCTTGTCCTGGTTCTCGGGGAAGAGCGAGCCGTCGAGGAAGTTCATTGCGAATCCTTGGTGCTGAGGTGCTGTTTGGGCCGGGGGTGAAAGCGTCAGTAGGTCGCTTCGCCGACGATGCCGGCGCGCTCCATCTTTCGGTGGCAGGGCGGGTAATCCATCACCGCGTAGTGCTGCGTGCTGCGGTTGTCCCAGAAGGCGACGCTGTTCTTCTTCCAGCGCCATCGCACCTGGTATTCCGGGATGAAAGCCTGGCTCTGCAGGTAGGCCAGAAGCTGCCCGGCGCCGGGTGCGTAGTCCTGCCCATATCGCACGTTGGCCGCGATGTGGAAGTTGCTGAAGTGCGTGGTGAAGCCGTTGACGAAGAGGATCTTCTCGCCCGTTTCCGGGTGCGTGCGCACGACGGGATGTTCGGCGTCCGGGAACTGCGCCTTCAGCGCCAGCCGCTTTTCCAGCGGCATCGCAGCGCCGAAGGTCGCCTCGATGCTGTGGCGTGCGCGCAGCCCTGCGATCTGCGCCTTGACATGCTCGGGCAGCCTCTCGTAGGCCAGCGCCATGTTCGCCCACATCGTGTCGCCGCCCACCGGTGGGCATTCCACGCAGCGCAGCACGCAGCCGAAAGGCGGCTTCTCGCGCCAGGTGGCATCGGTGTGCCAGGCGTTCTCGTAGCGGTCGACGGGCGTGGCGGGCGACTTGTAGATGCGCACGAGGCCCGGATGCTCGGGGTCGCTGCCGGCCACAGGGTGGTCCTCGAGTTCGCCGAAGCGGCGCGCGAAAGCCACGTGCTCGGCACGCGTGACCTCCTGGTCGCGAAAGAACAGCACGCGGTGCTCGAGCAGCAGCGCGCGGATCTCGCCGAGCAGCGCGTCATCGCTGGCCGCAGCCGCCAAGCTGATGTTGCCCAGCTCGGCGCCGATCGAATAGGTCAGCGGTTCGACACGGATCGCCCTGTCCAGCGAACCGGTGCGCACGACGGCGGGGCCTGCAGGGAGCCCGGGTGTGATGACGTTCATCGGCTTTTTCTCCTGTATCAATGGCGGGGGATCGACGAGCAAAGTGTTCCCCGGTGGGGGTCCGCCCGCTTGACGCGAGAGGACTCGCACTTACCATTCGACGACACTGCACTACTCGCTTTCCCTATGGCTTCACTCGTCCGAGCCGCAGCGTTGACCTATTACGCCGAAGTGGCCAGGACAGCGGGACTCGACCCCCAGCGGATGCTTGCCGACGCGGGCCTGAGCCCGGGCGTGCTCAACGATCCCGATCTGCGGATACCTGCGGACCGTGCGGGCCGCCTGCTGGAGGCTTCAGCCGCCGCCTCGGGTGTCGAGAGCTTCGGCCTGCGCATGGCCGAGTCGCGACAGTTGTCCAACATGGGGCCGGTCGGCATGCTGGTCCGCGACCAGCCGACCTTGCGCGATTCGCTGGTCGTGATGCTGCGATACCACGCCATGCTCAATGGCTCGCTGTCGCTCGATATTGAAGAATCGGCCGGTACGGTCGTCATCCGCGAAGAGGTCGTCGTCGGAACGGCGCAGCCAGTGCGCCAGGCGGTCGAACTGGCGATCGGCGTGATGCTGCGTCTGATGCGCCGGGTGCTGGGCGACGATTGGCATCCGCGTCGGGTGTGCTTCTCGCATTCGGCGCCGCGAGATATCAGCGTGCACGTGCGCGTCTTCGGCCATTGCGTGGAGTTCGACCATGATTTCAACGGCATCGTCTGTGCCAGTGTTGAGCTCGATGCCAGAAATCCGTCGGCCGATCCTGCGATGGCACGCTACGCCCAGCAGTTGCTGGATGTGTCGCTGCAAGCCCAGGCACCGTCGGTGCTGGAGGACGTGCGGCACACGATCCTGCTGCTGCTGCCGCGTGGACGTTGCAGTATCGAGCAGGTCGCCGCGCACCTGGGCGTGGTCTGCCGCACGGTCCAGCGTCGTCTGGCCGACGAAGGCAACACCTTCTCGTCCTTGGTCAACGAATTGCGCGTCGAGCTCGCGCAGCGGCATGTCGTCGGGAGCGAGCGTCCGTTGACCGAGGTGGCGACGCTGCTCGGATTCTCGGCACCGAGCGGCTTCTCGCGCTGGTACCAGGGGCAGTTNGGATGCAGCCCNAGTCAGGGCCGGGCGAAGAGTGCATCTCCCGTGCGCAAGGCGACGAAGTCGCGCTAGACAGGCCGTGGGCTGGCGTCGCAGGCGAACAGCAGAGCCTGGAGAAGATCCCGTTTGCCATGAGTTCCTGCCGGCAGGACCCAACCATCGATGATCACCTGCGGCACCCCGCGAACACCGCGCCGGTAAAGGACTTCACGCTGCTGCGCTGCCATCAGTGTTGACGATTCGTCGGGCACTGGCGCCGCCACGTCGAAGCCACACTCCTCGGCGGCATGCGTGACCACCTTCGCATCACCGATATTCGCGCCGCGCCTGAAGTGCAGATCGAACAGGGCATCGATCAGGTGCCCGACCCGGTCGGCGGCGTAGCGATCGGCGAGCTCGTTCACGACGCGGTGCGCAATGAGCGTGTTCGGCATCACCGGAATGGCATCGAATTCCAGGTCGACGCCAGCGGCGAGACCGGCGCGCCGCACCTGCGCCTGACGGGCGGCGAGAGCCTCCGGCCCCCCCAGCCGCCGAAGGTAGAACTCGCGAAACGGCACGCCCGACCACGGCAGTTCGGGAAGCAGTGGAAGGCTCAGCCATCGGAGCCGGGTCGCGATACCGGGCCGCCGCGCGCGAAGCTGCGCCAGCGCAGCGTCCAGTTGGCGCTTTCCGATCAGGCACCATGGACAGATCAGATCGAACGCAACCTCGATATCCAGCACGGACGTCGTCGAAGCGGGGCCGTTCAAGGCAGCAGCACCGTGGCACCCATGGTCTGACGCGATTCGAGCGCGCGGTGCGCGTCGGCGGCGTCGGCCAGCGCGAACGTCTGTCCGGGTTCGCTCCTGATCTCGCCGCGCAGCACCAGATCGAAAAGCTCGTCGGCCATGCGCAGCATGTTCGGCCGCGGCAAGGCGTAGTCCACCATCGCCGGCCGCGTCAGCCAGATCGAGCCCTTGGCCGCCAGCAGGGTCACATCGAACACGACCGAACCCGAGCTGGTGCCGTTGCTGACCAGGGTCCCGCGCTTTTGCAGACAGTCCAGCGAGCCCACGAAGGTGTCCTTGCCCACAGAGTCGTAGACGACCGGCACACCCTTGCCGCCTGTGATCTCCTTGACGCGATCGACGAAGTTCTCGCGCTTNTAGTTGATCACGTGCGCACAGCCATGGGCCTTGGCGACTTCGGCCTTCTCGTCCGAGCCGACAGTGCCGATCATCGTGACGCCGAGGGCGCGTGCCCATTGGCACGCGATCAGTCCGACGCCCCCCGCGGCCGCGTGGTACAGGATCGTGTCGCCCGCTTTCAGCGGATAGACCTGGCGGAACAGGTACTGGGCGGTGAGGCCCTTCATGATGATCGTCGAGGCGGTCCGATCCGAGATGCCGTCCGGGAGCTTGATCAGCACTTCGGCGGGCATCACCCGCCGCTGCGAATAGGCGCCAAGCGGTCCGAGCATG
>JGI20214J51088_10000814_pt1 | contig 21298 bp, 17 predicted proteins | sample WetSurMetagenome_FD_51088 | JGI IMG/M metagenome (IMG submission 51088) | reverse complement strand
TTAAAAGAACTTACACGTTCATCCTTTATATATGAGGGTAGTCTGCCAAATTTCCCTGGTCCTGCAACGGAATAAGTAAAGTTATCGCCAAGTTCTTTTCTCAGGAGCCTGAATATCAGCAGCGTTCTAAAAAATTGTACAGGAATTAAAATCCTTTTGAATCCCAGTTTTTTAAGACCTTTCAACAAATAAATATTTCTGACCCAAAGCCTGTCGGGATCCTGTCGCCAAATCATAGTAATTCCTGGTTTGACAGGTTCGTTCTGAAAGTGGTAAGGTTTTATCCCTGTAAACGATTCAATATCTATATTCTCATTCGTAGGAATAATATGTCCGCTGCTTAGCCAGACTTTACTGAATCTTTCGAGCTCGGTATTTATTTTATCAGATAAAACCTTGTGATAACCGGATAACTTACTGAACCCCAGTTGCACTGTCCATATCTCGGCAATTCCATCCCCGGGTATCAGCCATTTCAACATTGGCTGAACAATAACTATTATCCCTTTCTTTTTCTCGGTTTTAATTATCCTTTGGAGATTGAGCAGGTACAAAAACGAATGTCCATAAACATAATCGAGAGTGTTNAGNATTATTACTTCATCATAAATCTTCCGTTTCTCAATATCGATGGTAACATCGTCATTTGCAGGACAAGATATTGATTTCAGTTTTGAGGAAAACCAGTTTTCAGTAACAGGATTTCCCTTTATGTCGGTAGTTGTTTTTGAATCGGGGAAATATGAATATTGCTCAATTTCAGACTGATTAACAGGAAGTGAATTGTATCTTATTTTTCCACAACTGTTGCAGATCAGTGTTTCGCATATATGAAGCCCCTGCCACGCAAACGACTGAAATTTAAAATCAGCTCCGCAGGAGCAGGAATAATTAGAAATATTATAAGGTTTAATCTGGATCATTTAATTTCTAATGTTTTAATTCACTGCTCATTATTTCAATAATGGACTGGCATCGTTTTTCAACTGTATGGAAATTCAGAGTTCGCTGCTGGCCTGATCTGGCAATTTGCTTTCTTTCCTCATCATGTTCAAGCAGCCATTTAACCTTTTCAGCACAATCATACTCATTATCATAAACAATAACTTCATTACCGATATTGAATAAATCCGGCATGTTCTTTTTATTGTCGGTCAGGAGGCAACTCCCTACTCCGGTTACCTCAAACATTCTCATGTTACCAGCCCAGTCGCCGGCTATGCCTATATGAAAATTGAGTACTATTTTTGACTTATTGAACAGGTTAAGCATGTCGGGGCCGAATACGGGAGGCCTTAAATTTTTTAGTAATTTATCGGAATATGAATTAACCCAGGTTTTTCCATACTGGAGTACCGGAAGCTTCCCCACTGAATTGGCAAGCCCTGTTTTTTTTATTAATTCTGAGAGATAATAGATTGATTGTTTTGCTCGTATTCTGAATTTACTCTCAAGGTTCACATATAAGTCTATTGGTATATTTTCACTGACCAGTTTTTCTATCAGTTCTATCCGCCGGGCGTGAAAATCACCTCCTGTAATCAATGAACCAGAAAATATAAAATCATTTTCAGGAATTGCATGCTCCTGAGTTAACCATTTAAGCTGATCTGTATCAAAGCCATGATATACCAGAAACGATTTCCTTCCCATCTCTTCAATCGTTGATTTTAAACCAGGTGTACAGGTAATAACAAAATCGACTCCTTTCATGCTTTCCAGAACCTTTGAATTGAACGGGGATCCATGGTTTGCTGCAATAAGCCGGATGGATGGCACTTCGATCCGGACAGCGTTTAGAAAATCCGANGTGACAAAACTNAAATTTTCGACCCATAGAACTTCAGGCAAATATGACTTTATCNGATCGAGGATTATTTCCAATGAATTGCCAGTGTTTAATCCTTTTTCAATGCTCCACTTTTTCTGTAANCCAATATCATTACATACGACACAATCAGCCTCAATTCCTGCCNTTCTGAAGTTTCTANGATACGATCCGGCAAACTCAGTGGTTTCTTCCATAAGGATTTTNAGATGGTCCTCATAGCTCAAGTGTGAGATGTCAGGGTGCCTATCATAAAATGAATTCAGATAGCCATCATACATTGTACTTATTGAAAGAAGCCGGAAACTCATTCTTTTAAAATAGTCAGAATTATAATATATATTAAAAACGTCGGATGAGTATTGATCTAGTTGGCGTTCACCCCTGAAAGGGATGATTCATACCTGTATATAATCGTAAACATTATTAAGGCGGCAGCGATGTAACATACTACTTCTATTCCAACATAAATTTTAAGAAAGTCTATAAAGACCAGTCTTTTAAAGAAAAGCAATGAAATGATTGCAACAAAATAGATGCTTTGCCAGACACTGTAAGTTTTAATTTTTCTCATTGATACAAAAATGCTTGTAAATGAAGAGACCATAAAATTAAGCGAAAATGACCACACCATTATCCTGGATATTTTCCCTGACATAATCCATTGTGATCCGAAGATAAAGGTAAAAAGCTCTTCCCCGAAAAGGACAATGGCCAGTATCTCTACAAAAGCAATGAGGCCAACGATAATTAAAACAGGTTTCAGATCAGGTAAAAAGCTTACTTTGTTATTGAACTTCTCAGATATTCGCTGAAGAAGTACATTGGATATAGATGATGCAATAAGAGCCATCGGGATTGAAAGCAAGAGCTTCGAAAGATCAAAAAATCCTGCTGTTTCGGATGAATAAAATTTCAGAATGAAGATCGGAGGAAGCAGGTAGCTGCAGGAGCTCATAAACGCAGGCAACAGATTGAATTTTGGAAATTCAGAGTATTTTTTCAGGACATATGCCAGTTTATTCTTACTTATTAATTTCAGGTTCAGTCCGTATTTTTTTGATTGTAATGCAGCTGTCGCAACATTGGCCGTCTGTCCTATTATATCACTATATATCAATCCGTTAAATGATTTCAGGAAAGCAAATATCAATTGAGCGACGCCCTCAGAGCTTCGACGTACAAGTTTATTTACTGATACAGATACATATTTTCTTTTCCGGATCAGCCAGGAGTTTAATGACTGATATACACTGAAGAGAAATGAGCCTGCAGGTATAATATACAGGATCTTGACAGGGAAGCCCGTAGGCAGGTTAAGAAATTCTTTTAATCTGCTTCCAAGAAGAATGACCAGAATAAAAATCAGCAGATTAAAAAATAAACTGATTATAATCGACAATCCAAGTACATTAATTGATTCTTTGTCTGATTTAGGAAGAACAATAGTATCATCATATCTCAGAGAACAAAGTATGACAATCATTCCAACCATGCTGATATAGGCAGATAAAATGCCGAATGACTCGGGAGAAAACAGCCTGCGAAGGACGGGCTGGAGAAGAATTGAGACCAGCTGCGCAGCAATGGTCCCTGATATAAGCACAGTAGAGCTTCTGACAATTTCAGACTTAAGGAGATGAAAAGGATAAAATTTAAAATCGGACTTCAAGAGAGGTGATTTAAATGTCAGAAAGTTATTGGCTCTATTCAATTAATTGTTTGGTCTCTTGCCCTGAGAGAATGGAACCTTTTTGTCTACTATTTTAGTAATAGTGAAGAAAAATGCCAGACTCAATGCAAAAAGAGGAATTTGAAGAACTTTAAATTCCCTGTAGAATATTATCAGAACAATTATAAAAATATTGATCAGTAGAAGGTAATAGTTCACTTTTTCGTGAGATGCTCCTGCCTGAACCATTCTCTGATAAACATGTTTTTTATGAGCTTCACTCAGTTTCTCACCGTTTCTCCACCGCCGGTACAGGGTGAGTGTTGAATCGAACCAGAAAGGTGAAGTAAGCATTATCCAGTTAAGAATTGACAGCTCCAGATTATTGTGATGATAAATACCCAGTACGACCAGAATAAACCCAAGCTGTGTGCTTCCGACGTCACCCATAAAGATGGATGCCTTTGGCCAGTTCCAGTAAAGGAATCCTGTTATGCAGGCAATAAGCAGAATTGATGCGAGGCTCCAGGTAAATACGAAGAATACCGAACATACTATTATGGCTTCAAGAGAGGCAAATCCATCCGCCCCATCCATGAAATTAAACAGATTGATAAACCACACCATTCCAACAATTGCTATCGGGTAGATAATAAAATTGTAGTTTATATCGATCTGTGGCATAATTAAGGGACGCAATCCTCCCAGGAAGGCAAAAGCCAGAATAGCGGTGACAAAATGTACAACCAGCCGGATTATGGGACGCAATCCCATAATATCATCTATCAGGCTCACGATAGCCAGAAAAACGCCGCAGAGTAAAGCGAGAAAAAGTCCTCTTTCAATAATACCAGTGAGAAACAGTACAGTAAGTCCAATGTACCAGGTAATGACTATTGCGATGCCTCCTCCTTTGGGCGTTGGTTGATCGTGAAGGCTCCGTTCGTTTGGGACAACAGTCATTTTATTTCTGACTGCATACTTCATAATAAAGTATGTCATTATAAATGAGATAATCCCAAGTAAAACTATGACCAAGAGTATCAGAAAGAATTTCAATTCAGTTGTTTTATAATTTTGAATTATCCGTAAATAAGGAATCCTGAACAACAGGATTTTTCCCTGTATTCTTAAGATAGAAATCGACTGTACTTTTTAAGCCTTCATATGTCGAAAATGGCGGAGAGTAATTAAGAGCAGCTCTTGTCAAACTGTTATCAAACTCCAGGGAGCCAAACAATCTGTCAACCTGATCAGGAGCCAGCAGGGCAGCTATCCGTTTTAATATTCCCGGCAACCTGAAAAAGATTCTTTTCTTTCCAAGACAATCAGCAATGGTTAAGGTGAGCTCTGTTGTTGATAATGAGGTCTCGTCCATGGCAATAAAAACCCCGGGGACCTTTTTCTCTACTATGCGGTCAATATAGCCTGTAAGGTTTTCAGTAAAGGTAAAGCTGCGCATATTCCCGGTCTTTCCAAAAGGGAGAATTGGTAAAGTATCAACAAGTTTTATTAGTTTGTACATATTGGCTTTTACGCCGTTGCCATAGACAAGCGGGGTGCGGATTATTGAAACAACAAATCTATCGTCCGTAAGCTTTTTAAGTTTTTGTTCAGCATCGTATTTGCTTCTGCCATAAGCATCATCAGGGTTACACTCTGATTCCTCGTTTCTCAAAACATTCTTTAGATTACGATCACCGTAAACTTTAACGGTGCTCATAAATATGAACTGTGAGACACCTGCCTTTTTAGCACATTCTGCAACCTGAAGGCAAAGGTCTGAATTGACTTTAAAATACAGTTCTTCAGATATCTTTTTCGATTGATGAACAATGGCAGCCAGATGCAGGACAACGTCATAACCTTTAAATTCAATTTCTTCAGGCATTTTATCAAGCAAAGAGATCTCATGAATATCCCCGAATTTTGAAAATTTCTGAAAATTGCTGCCGATGAAGCTGTTTGCGCCTGTAATTAATATTCTGTTCATTTCAACGGGTAACTCTTTTGCCAAAGAATTGGAATATTTTGGAAAAGTACTTTGAATAGATGAAGAAATAATTGGTTTTCACCCCGTTTTCGCGACAGGCTCGCGCAATTTCTTTATTAAGAGTAATGTTGCTCATAAATGATTTATTGCTGAGCCCGCCTGTTCTCATTGAGACGAAAGGCATTTCCAGATACTTGAATTTTATCCTGTTGACCAGTATAAAACGAAGAAGCAACTCAAAGTCAGCAGCTATTTTATAATCAGTTTTATAGTAGCCATACTTTTCAAAAAGTTCCCTCCTGGCGTAGAAGCCTGGATGTGCTGGCATTATACCGAACCTGAATTTTCCCAGCGTGAATTTTTTTGAGGAATAGTATCGTACAACCCTTGAAGTCTTTACAGGGTCGACAAACTGGACATCGCCAATAACAGCCTCAATATTGTTTTCATCAAAAGTGGCTGCGACCCTTTCTATTACCGTATTGTCATTAAAAAAATCATCAGAATTTAGAATACCTATAATATCGGATGTTGCCATGATGATTCCTTTGTTTAAGGCATCATAAATTCCTCTATCAGGCCCTGAGATATATTTTGTTATAAGCGTTCCGTATGATTTTATTATTTCAGTTGTTCCGTCAGTTGACCCGCCATCTATAATAATGTATTCAATGCCATGGTAAGTCTGTGCCAGTACGGAATCTATTGTATTGGCAATTGTCCTCTTGCTATTTAAACAGGCTGTTATAATTGATATTGAAGGCTTTGGCATCGGACAATATTAGTTCTGAGATAAGGAACAGCTCATCATGCATAAAAAATCAGCTAAAAAGTACTGCTACTTTAGAATCTTACTCAGTTGGTCAATGATTCTTTCTTTTTCATCAGCCGTCAGGTTACTTCCTGAAGGAAGACAGAGACCTTTTTGAAATAATCGTTCAGAAACTCCATTCTGATATACCGGATAGCCAGCAAACACTGGCTGCATATGCATTGGTTTCCAGAGAGGCCGCGTCTCAATATTCTCAGCTTCCATGCATAAGCGAAGGCTTTCAGAAGTTACTCCAAGCTTGTTTTGCCCGATTATTATTGTTGAAAGCCAATAATTTGAAAAGTGACCTGATGGTTCATTTTGAAACGAGATAAAGTCAAAATCAGAAAAGAATTTCCTATAAAACTGATTATTCTCGCGGCGTACACTTATTCTGTTTTCCAAAACCTTCAGCTGACCTCTTCCGATTCCGGCGACAATATTACTCATACGATAATTATAACCAACCTCAGAATGCTGATAATGTGGAGCTTTGTCCCTTGCCTGAGTAGCTAAAAATCGTGCCTTTTCAATGTATTTTAAATTATCTGAGACAAGAGCTCCTCCTCCTGAAGTTGTAATGATTTTATTGCCATTAAAGGAAAGAATACCCATGAGTCCAAAAGAGCCACAGGATTTATCCCGGTATCTGCTTCCAAGAGCTTCAGCAGCATCTTCAATCAGAGGGATATCGTATCGCACTGATATTTCCAATATATCCTGAATCTTAGCCGGCATTCCATATAAGTGGACAATAATAATTGCTTTTGGTTTGTTGCCTTTTTTTATTCTGTCTTTTATTGCACTTTCCAATAATTCAGGATCCATATTCCACGAATCCGATTCGCTGTCTATGAAAACAGGAGTGGCACCCTGGTACATAATTGGATTTGCGGTAGCAGAAAAAGTAAATGAAGAACAAATTACTTCGTCACCTTGTTTTATTCCCAGAATTATCAGAGCTAAGTGAATTGCAGCCGTGCCTGAGCTCAGTGCCGCTACTCCACCGGTTCCTAAAATGTCGCCCAGTTCTTTCTCAAATTCATTGACATTTGGACCTAATGGTGCAACCCAATTTGTATCATAAGCTTCCTGAATGTACTTCATCTCATGTCCTCCCATATGTGGTGAGGAAAGCCAAATTTTATGCTTCATTATTTATTCGACATTTTTATTGGTTCTTATAATTCTTCCCGGATTTCCAACAACTACAGCAAAGTCAGGAATATCTTTTAATATAACAGTCCCTGCGCCTACTACACACCATTTCCCAATTTTGATATTTGGAATAATTGATGCTCCTGTTCCTATATGAGTTCCTTCTCCTATTGTAACATTTCCTGCAACAGAGCTGCCGGGAGAAACATGAACAAAACTTCCAAGTAAACAATCATGGTCGACAGATGCATTTGTGTTTATAATTGAATGTTCACCTATAACAGTACCTGAATTAACAACCGCGCCAGGCATAACAACACTCCCCGCCCCTATTTTGGCACGTGTTGAGACTGAACTTGTAATATCAATAGCAAGGCCATATTTGATTTTNCCAATTTTTTCTGCGACAAACTTTCTGGTCCTGTTTTCGCCTATTGAAATAATTAATTGATTATCAAGTATTTTTACTTCAGAGTAAACAGAACATTTATATCCGCACAAATTTGAAATTAATTGATTATCATCAAATAATTCATCGATTGTAATACCTGAATTTTCTAAAATCTCGATAATTACTTTTGCATGACCGGATGCGCCATATAAGATCATAATCTGAATCTATTAATTACCTGTAAATTTCTCCATTGTTGCATTAGTTTCTGAGCTGATTCCTTCTGAAACAAGTACTTTTTTTAATGTTAAAAACAAGATTTTAAGGTCAAGCAGAAATGATATATTATCAACATACCAGACATCATATTCGAATTTTTTTTCCCATGAAATAGCATTTCTTCCATTAACCTGTGCCCAACCTGTTATTCCTGGTTTTACTTCCATACGGCGTGCTTGCCGATCGTTGTACAGAGGTAAGTATTCAACCAACAATGGCCTGGGTCCGATAAGGCTCATATCGCCTTTAAGGACATTAATAAGCTGAGGTATTTCGTCCAGGGAGGTTTTGCGTATGAATCGCCCAACAGGTGTGAGACGGTCCTCATCAGGGAACAGATTACCTAGCGCATCATGTCTGTTGTTCATTGTTTTGAATTTTAGCAGGCTGAACAACTTACCGTTTTTCCCGGGCCGGGTTTGGACAAAGAAAGGCTGGCCCTGATTGAGGATAACAAGAGCCATTGTAATAGCTGCAAATAGTGGAAAAAGTACAATCATCCCAACAATGCATATCGCAAAATCCAATAGCGGTTTAATTACTNTTTTATACACTGAAATCAAAAATCAGTTTTTGAAAGCAATTCCTTAATATTTATACAATTTCGGGATTTTATTTATGACAGTCACCGTCTCCTTAAAATCTAATCCTACAGCATCAAGGTACCACCTGATATTTTGATATCTTGGGCGATTTTCGTCTTCAATTAATACAAGTGCCTCCTCTCTTGTCAACTGACCTTCGCGTATTTGATTGCTTCTGAAAGTATCGTGTTCAGAAAAACCAGCAACAATGTAATAGATATAATTATAAAAGGCTGCTGTACCGTCACCAATCCTCCATGTAGTAGTTGTATCAGGGGCCTTTTCCCAATCATAAAGAGCCAGTGTCTTGTCCACTAAATCTTCGTCCCATCTCCAATAATCAAAGACATGGAAATAGTCATTTTTCTTTTTAGAACTTCTATAAAACTCGCCGGAAACCGTATCCCAAAGAGATTCATTGAAATAGCCCGGACTATCAAGCATTGCTTTAAAACGTAAGTACTGATAACGCATCTGTTTTAATGCCCCATGACTATAAACTCTTTTCTCTTCAAAATCAGGAGGTACCCCAAGAAAACCAGCCTTGAAATGGGTTACTTCAAGAGGATTAACACCCCACAAATTTAAATTAATACCAGTCTGTTTCTTAATTGTTTCAACATGCCTGAAAAAGTGTTTATCACCGGCTGTTAAAATACTGACCATACCAAGATGAGGGCTTTTAAGCCAGGCATTAAGGTTCATTCTGATATATTTTCTCTTCTTTGTTATATCAGCTGCGACTATAATATTTTCTACACCAAATTCTGCACACATCCTGCTTATATTTCTACGACCCAGGTCAGTTACCATACCCCAGTCATATGTATAAGTTACAGGTTTCATTTTGAGTTCATTTACGATCAGGTGGAGGCTGTAACAACTATCTCTGCCGCCTGAGAATGGGACAATACAATCATTGCCTTCTTTTCTACGGTATTGCTTAACCAGGTCGAATAATTCTTCTCTTGGTCTTGGAACATTTCGCAACCTGTAATTCTTACAGTAGTTGCAAACACCATCTGAGTCAAATGTTATAAATGGCATTGTTTCAGGAAGCACACATTTGGTACACCTCTTCACCTCAGGTACCCTATATTCCAGCAGTTTCTCCTCGGAAGATACATGGGGAAGATTCGGAATCAGATTAGTTCTTTTACTATGTTTGTCCGAAATATCTATTGATTCCTCAGAATTAATCACATCGATAACCCTGGCTTTTTTTACCTGAATTATTGAATTACAGCCAATTTTAGTCAGAGGGTAGCTTTCAGATGCAAAAATTATGCTCTCATCCTTTATGCCGGTATAAAGGCTGCCATTATTTGAAAAGAGTATTAGTTTTCCTTTTCGGGGAATTAATATCGCACAGGCAACAATACCTTTGCACAGTTCCAGAATTTTTTCAGGAATTCGTTCTATTGAATCCCCATTATCCAAACACTCACATGCAATTGCTGCAATTACTTCAGTATCAATAAGTAGTTCTCTTTTCTTGCTTAATTTGCCCCAGATCGACTCATGATTCACAACAATACCATTGTGAATAACACAAACACCTTCTTTGACCACTGGTTGATTGTCTGATAGTCCGTTAGTTATTAATCTGCTGTGTCCTAAGATTATCTTTGTAGAAAATGGTTTCAATTCTCTCACAAGCTTATTAATAGTATAATCAGCCCGATAAACCAAATATTTTGAATTTTCAACAAAAACCAGACCACTTGAATCTTTACCTCGTTGTTGAGAATGGTTTACTAATATCTTAAAATCTTTTTTGTTAATTGACTCTGATGAGATAATTCCAAAAATACCACACATAACTAATATTTTAATTTGTAAATAATACTATTAAAGAAAGAAAACACAAATGTACGCTCAATAAAATTAAAAGTTCTGCCCGGCAACTAATTCATCAATAATTGATAAATACTTATCTGCCAGAATATTCCATTGTCTGTTTTCAATTAACCACTTTTTACCTCTTTCTCCCATAGCGACTAAATCAGATGATGGCATTGAAGAAAGCATCAAAAATGCTTTTGTCAATGATTCTTCATCCTCTGAAGGCACAAAAATGCCACTGTCAGCTTCATTTATCATTGAAGGGAAACCACTATATGATGCAATAATTGGCTTTCCGGAAATCATATAATCAACCAGCTTATTGGGTGACCAACCATAATCCCACACCCTGGTTTTAAGCGCAGAAAAATATAATACATTGCATTTTGCTAAAACAACCCTGACCTTTTGCCGCTCTACTCTGTTTATGAATGTTACATTATTATTATCCTTGAGATATTCAATATATTTTTCACGCATACCTCCACCACCGAGCAGAACAAAATGAATTTTATCATTATATACAAATTTCTTTATTACATTAACAAACGTATCTAGTCCGTTTGTTAAGCCTACACTCCCTGCATAACCAATAATAAATTTGTTTTCAGGAATACTAAACTCATTTTCTGAATTACTCGCAACTTCAAATGGCTCATACTGTTTAAGTTCAAATCCAAAAGGAACGCATTTACAATTAATATCCCTTTTGGTAATATTAATTATATGTTGCTTTAAATTAGGCATTGTACCAACCACTAAATCAGATTTACAATAGCCCCACTTCTCTATCCACGCCAGGACTATTACTAAAGGATTCATTTTGCTGAAGCCGCCTTCCTCTGTCAGCGTGAGCGGCCATATATCGCGTATTTCAAATATCAGCTTCGCTTTGAATTTCTTTTTCAGATGAACTCCATTCAGGATAGTCAATAGAGATAATGATGAAACAATTATAACGTCCGGACGTTTCAGGTCCTTCTTTTTCATCCAAAACAATTTCCATTCAAAATCCAACCAGCTTAAAATGCGTTTAGCAGAAACTGTGCGCTTATATTTCAATGTTTTTATCCAAATTGTCTTTATACCCTGTATAACTTCATAATTATATGTTTTATTATAAAGAGGAAACTTGGCCAAATGATTTGAATCTGAAGATATTATCGTAATATCATTCCCTTTGGTAACCAAATGTCGCGATAAAGCGAATAGTCGGGTTTCAAAACCAACTTCTGCTGACGCAGCATATTTTGAAATTATTAAAATTTTAAATGTCTTTTGCTGGCTGCCAGTCATAGTATATTGAAAGTTTCGAATATTTTTTGTTTCAGACGTTGATGAAATCGCACAAAATAAGTGAAATTAGCTTAGTACCTTAAGTCTTTCTCTATTATTAATGGAATGTATAACAAATGGAAGAACCATAAAGAAGCCCATAATAGGAGGATCAAATGGACTCCCGCCACTGAATAATGTGAAATAGAATGTTAACAGGAAGAAGAATAACAATAAAGGATATTCTTTGACATATTTAATGTAATAATAAAATACTTTGTAAAGAAATAAAAAGTAGATTATCAAACCCAACAACCCTGAATATAACAATATATGAAGAAATGGATTATGGGGATAATCCGTCTTTGTCTTATCATTTAAAAAAAAGTAACCATACCAGTTCAGGAAGTTGAAACCCCCTCCAAATATTTTTTTGGGCCAGTTATATTCAATATTAAATATTTTTAAGGCAAATTTCCATCTTGATATCCTGTCTTCCCCGAATTTATCTGAACTTAAGGGAAGACCCAGATTCGCTTTGTACCTGTGGTATATGGTATCCTCCGAAACAAGCTTTGCAATCCATTTGCGAGCTGGATCTGAGTCAGATACTGATTTCAAATTTGTTATCAAATCAATCTGAAATATAGACAAGCCAGCTGAATTAACTTTTCTCAAATCTGGCAAATTCTTCTTTCTTTCTGACTTATCTATGTCTATCTCTTTTATTAATGAAGATTTTCCAAATGCTTTATTATCATTTAAAGATGATACAGAGATGTTCTTGTTCCTGAAAATTCTGGTAAATTCCGGATACGCGAAAATAACATATCCAGTGAGAGTTGAAAAGTTACGGACTTCTCCTTTATTCAAATATAGATATATCTTGAGTTCACCTTTTTCACAACTGATTGGAACTATAAGTTTTTGCCAACTGCCTTTCTTATCCAGATCATAATACTTATCGGCTTCTCCACTTACAGATCCTAATGCACGAAAAGCAGTTGCAGTTCCATTGAAATCTTCAGATACAAAGCAATAAATTGAAGCAACTAATGAATCACCTTTTTCGACAGCTCTGGAGTTTATAAGCTGGAAAAAATAGGCGTGCGTGAGTGAAGAATCACCAATGCATGTTTTATCCAGGAGATAGCCCTTTGAACCTTCAGGTACTATTTCAACATTTTTTCCTGTTAAAGTGTATGCAATTTTATAGTTTCCATTGCCGGTACCCGCTTCCGGATCCTTTGGATCAAAGACCGGATGCCAGATTTTCTCATAAATACCTTCTCCATTTATGTCTTTATTTATGATGTGCAAATAACTTAGGATTGTCTGACCGATTATTATTTTTGTATAGGCCTTGTTTTTAATCCCCAATCCTTCTAAAACATTATTTTTAAAATATACTGATGTCTTAAGAAGAATGGCGGGAGTAATAACTATAAACAACGAAAAAGATAAAAAATAACCAAAAGTGTTTTTATATATTAGTTTAATTTTCTGATTGTTACTAATAAATCTCCCTAATTGGATAATTACAATTGCCAGATAAAACAATGCAAAAATAACCATCCCTCTTCTGGAACCTGATAATGAGATATTTATTGAGCAGACAAATAACAGAATGTTTAACAGAAATATTTTATATCCTTTTGTTTCTCTGAAAAGATAATATACACTGCCAATCATTCCAAAAAAGACAGGCAGCAAAGCAAAATTGGTATCAACTGCATCAGTTTTATTGTGCAAAATTCCATTTGAATAAGATGAAAGATAGAAATATGCATATATCCTCTGTATTGAAATTATCAGGGCAAAAACCAGAAGCAAATTCAGGAAGTGGCGTTGTAATATTTTCAGATCATTATTATCATCTGCAAAAACTGCTGTCATCAGCATAATAGTGAACAATACCACTATGTTAATAATATCCTTTATAACGGATAGATAAATTTTATCTGAGAAGAAACATGCCAGCAGGATATATAGAAAAAGCAGAATCAATGTTACTGGCAAATTTTTTGAACTTTTAAAGTCAGAAAACAGCCTTGATCTTTTTTCCAGAAGAATATAGGAAACAAGTACAATATAGAGCAATAAAAATGGATATTTGAGAACAGGTATTGTCGTCCGGATCAAAAACAAAATAAGACAAAAGCTGATCGTAAATAACTCAACGTTTTTCTTGCCGAAAATTTGTATTTCTGTATTGTTCATTAACAAGGTAAAGGGGTTACTTCAGTTAGTTGCAAATGGGTATTAGGCGTGTACCTTTTTACTGAATCGAGTTTACTATGTATCTGGGAATAATCAGGAAGATATTTTTTCATTCTTATTGGGAGAACATACTGAATCATAAATCTGAATCATCTTTTCAACGTTTCGGTCCCAGTCAAATAATTCTTCCACTCTCTTTCTTCCGTTTTTCCCGAAGGTATCTCTTAAGGACCTGTCGTCTATATATTTTTGAATTGCGCCTGCTGTTTCAGAAACATTTTTTTTCGGAACAATAAAACCAGTTTCACTATCCTGGACCACTTCTGTATAACCGTCGGCATCGGAAACTACAACAGGGCATTCACATGCCATAGCTTCCACAGCCACAACGCCAAAACTTTCAAGATTTGAAAGTGATACAAACACCGAGAATTGATTATAATATACAGGAAGGGAGCTATTTGTTATCTTTCCCAGAAAAGTAACGTAGTTTTCAATACCAAGTTCCTTTACGAGTGATTTTAAATTCATTTCTTCAGGACCATCTCCAATAATCTTCAGACTTAACTTAATTTGAGGATTGTTTTGAAGAACAAGGTGAAAGGATTTNATCAGCACATCAATTCCATATATTGTATGTAATGATTTTATAGTGCCAATTATGAACTCATTATCAGGGATNGANACAGTACCTTTTTTGAAAAGATTCAAATCTACCCCAAATGGTGTGATCTCGATATTTTTCCTGGTATATTTCTGAGTCTCCAATGCCATAATCTTACTTGTCGAAAGCAGAAAATCACTCTTTGATAAATTGAAGCGTAAAAGTGCTCTGTGCAAAAATGATATTTTAGGGAAATCATAAACGTCACTACCCCAGACAGATATTATAAAAGGATGAAATCCTGTGAGTGCACCCATTAATCCATAACTAGAAGCATAATGAGCATGAAGTATATCAGGTCTGAATTCCCTGATTTTCTGTTTTAAATGATGTAATACAAACAGATATTTTAATTTCTTATAGGATGTTCCTCTCATTTTTGAGGTATAGTCAACCCAATAGAGTTTTACATTTTTAAAAGAACTGTAAAAATCATCATCACAACGATTTACACCAAATAAAAAAATTTCAATCCCCTTTTCTGATAATGAAGAAATCCATCGTTTTGTATGAATGCTTCCNGGATCTGAGAGTATAAACAATTTCATTGAAAATAAAAGTATATTAAAACAAATGCATTTTTTACGATNGTAATAACGGGAACACTACGTTTTTTAGTGCTGGATAACTNAAAGCAGGACATTTCAAACAAGTCTCATAAATATTAATGATCTTTTTTTTATTTGTATTGCTTAAATAATGAATATATTTTCTTTATAAAGGCATTATATATCTTCTTATAAGACTTATAGAATATTGCATNAATTGTGAAAGGCAAAACATGAAATAATGATATAAAAACAAACTGATATTTACTTATACCTCCATACTCCTTTAATACATACTGTGAACTGTAAAATCGATGAAATCGTATAAATGCCTCACCCTCTTTTTTAATAATTTTTGAATGCAAATGGAAAACAACAGCATTTGCCAGAATTTTAGTCAATTTCTTAATTTGAAGTAATTTATATGCTAATATATCTTCCTCATAATAAAGAAATACGTTCGTATCAAAGAAACCAATGGATTCAAAATCATAAGCCTTTATCATAAAGCAACAACCTGAAACCATACCCTGGAAGCAAAAATCTTTATCAGTATCGAAAGAATGAAATCTGCTTTTGTTTATTCGTTTAGTTCCAAAGTATGCAATGGGTTTTTTCGAGTATAGAAATCCTTTCAGAGTATAAAGTTTTGATGCAAACTGCATGTTGACTTCATCAATGCTCAGTATTTTTGGGCCCACAACAGCCAATGTATCATCATTGATCAAGGTTTCATACATTAAATTGATAGCATCCTGGGTAACAACAACATCAGGATTAATTATCAAAATTGCATCTGCACCATCTCTTATTGCTTCGATTGCTCCCAGGTTATTCCCGTACGAATACCCTCCATTTATATCCGATTTCAATAATTCCACATTGCTGTGATCCCGATAAAAGTCACTTAAATAAGCATATGAATTATCAGAAGAACATCCGTCTACTATATAGATCCGATATTTAATACTGGTGTTTTCCTGTATTGAGCGGACACATTTAATGGTGTCGTCGGAAGAGTTGAAATTAAGGATAATGATCCCTACCATAAGCACTTAATAAGATAACATTGAAGGATTAGCGCTTATCAGATTCAGATAATTCAAAACACTGAGCGCTATAGAACCGATAAATACTATTTTCTTCGGAATTGTAGAATTTTCATACAATAAGAGAACCAGCGAAAATTCAAAGAACAAAAATATAAATGCTAATCTGTTACCTGCTGCAATAAAAAATGTCAGGGTGATTAAGAAGACACCGGATATATATAAATTCAGAAATAGATTGTATATATCCGCTTTTGATATGACCTTTGGCCGAAGATATAAAAAGATACAGGCCATTATCCAATATTTGATCATTGTCATACTATACAATCCGTGAGCATTAAAATTGGCATGGACCCTGGTATATGACAACAGTTTTTCCGACGAAAAAAATTTGATATAAGCTTCCAGTATCTTTGCTATAATAAGCTGTACATCAATTAATGGTATAAGAATAGAGAAGATCAGAATTGAGAGAAGTACAACATTATTGATTTTTTTAAAGATGTATAAAGGCAAAATATAAAAAACAATCATAGATTTCTGGAAAAATACAGCGACTGTAACTATGGCAAAATATACTATGAATCCTCTAAATGTACGTTGATTAAACAGATAAACCAGAGCTATATAGCACAAGCATAATCCCATAGCGGCCCGGATTATTATTCCGAAATAAAGGTTACCCATAAACCCTGCAAAAATCAAAAAGGCAAGATGCACATCCTTTATGTATTTGCCTGTAGCGTAAAACCATAAACTAAATAAAATGATCTGATAAAGTAACAGAAAAACGCTAAAACTCAGTCCAAGTGACCTGGCAATCTGAGTTATAGATGTATATATATATTCAAACTTTGCGCTCCTGGGTAAATTATAATAGGAGTCTATGTAAAATTGAGTATCGGGAACACTGGAACTTCTAAATGCAAAAATCAGGATCAGACATACGTAAACAATGAATAAGAATGTTATTTTGACCTCCTGCTTAAATCCCTTGGAATGATTGACCAGATTGGCAAAAATCAATAAAATGAAAGCGAAGATTAACATATTGAAATCCTACTTGTAATAATTTATCGTTTTTTTAATCCTTTTATAAAAGCGGAATTTGTGTCAGGTACCTTATAGAAGTCTTCCACATGATCTTTGATAAATTGATGAGGAATGTCATCAAGGTAAATATCTTTAATTTCTTTAATTATATGATCTTCAAAACGGTATTTTAATATTCTAGCCGGATTCCCGCCAGCTATAGCATAAGGAGGAATATCTTTTGTAATCACAGAACCTGAAGCAATTATGGCTCCTTTGCCAATTCTGACTCCCGATAGAATTATTACATTTGTTCCTATCCAGACTTCATCCTCTACTATTATTTCACCTTTCGTCTTTGCATCGTATTTAGGATTATTCTTTAAAAACTTAGAATATATCGGATAATTTGTAAGCCCACTAAAATGATGATTTCCTCCAAGAATGAATTGAACGTTATTAGCAATTGAAACATAATTACCTATTCTTAACTTTTCATCAGGATTAAAGAAATGGTTTACTTCAAGTACTCCGTATGTCATCTGTCCGACAGTAACGACACTCTTTGGAAATACATTTTTTACTGTCGTAAAGTTGTGAGCATTTGATTTTCTCCATTCTCTCTTAAACTTGATCAGGAGATACAATTGATGCAGCTGGTAGAATAATTTAAGTATCATCACCAAGAGTATTAATAAAAATCAGTTTTTAAATTGCCCTTAAATGTTGGATATTCAGTGACTTTGAGTAATCCGAAAAGATATTTTTAAATCCCTAATCACATCCAATGGCCATTTCCAAGCCTGATATGCAATATCTACAAATAATGGAGTACAGATCATAATAAGAAGTCCCCCATTTGTAAAACTAAAAAGAAGTAATAATCCTATAATTATTGAAGCTCCGGAGATTAATGAGGCCTTTAAAAACGGAACAATGTTCTTTGTTAATAATATACCACCGGCGATACTCAGGTTAGTTTCCAGAAGGGAGGTAAATACTGCCAGGCATAATAAATAATCTGGTATGAGAAGAGTATTACTACCAATTATCCTCAGCGCCAATTTTCCAAAAAAAAGTAAACCTAAACCACAAATTAAGTATGTCAAAAACAAAATACGCTGACCTCTCAGATAAAGTTTTCTTATTGCCGGTCCATTGTTCATTACACGAAGTTCTGCTATTTTAGGTTGATAAGTAGCGGTGTATATACCTGCCAATGCTGCAATTACTGAAATAAGTTGCATAGAAATACCATATGATGCAATCTCGTTTAATGGAAGATATAATGACCCAATTATAATGGCCGATCTTTGCACCATAAAACCACCGAGAGATGTCAAACCTATTTTTATTGCATTTGGAGAAATAGCCTTTATGACTTCATCCTTTGACCGAGCGATAACTGTATGCAGTTTTTGCTTAATTTCTTCAGTAAAAAACGAATAATAGGACAATAAACGTACGATGATAACAGACGATGCTTGTGCAGAGACGATTGCAATAAGACCATTTCCTGCTGACACAAGGATTGCCGCAATTATGAGGTAAATTGTCTGACCAACAATCACAATTTGTTTGGACCTTTTTACTAATCCTTTCCCCTGCAACAATGCATCGTAATATAAGGTGTAAAGATTATAGGTGCTGATTAAGCAAAGTAAGATCCAAGCAATATATACCTCTCGATGATCACCTTTATAACTTTCCAGAAGGGTATAGATATAATATGACCCCAGTGTTCCGAGCAAGAAGAAAAGTATTAATGCCATCCGCAAATAAAACCAGCGCATAGCAACAATAACTCCTTTCAACAAGCTATAATCTATAGTAATTTTCTCCTCTTCTATAGTTTCGAATCCGGTTATTTTTAATTTTTTAACTCCGCTGAAGACATAAGTAATATTACGTGTAAATGAAGGACCAAAACCAAAATCCAGTAAAGAAGTAAATGCGGTTATAGTCACAAAAACTGTCCAAATGCCAACTGTCTCTGAGGGCATTATCCTTAAAATGTAAGGGAATAATAAAACAGATGCAGCAATTTTCATAAAAGTTGCTACATAATTCCAAATGACATCTTTTTTTGTGATCAGCATAATATCAAAACATAGTTATGCATGTTATTTTTGAGCTTTATCACTCATTTAAACATCATAATAAATTTATAATAAATTTGAAGCGACTATTTGTAAGTGGAATGGGTATGATAAGATCCAAGTCAAATACTTTCCTTTCAATTTGAACAATCTGAACTTATTGGCTGCCTTTTGATTATTTTTGTTCTATCTAAACTGTTAATTTCAAGGCAGCTAATGCAGCTGATTGTTCACCATTCATAACTGAGATTTACAAAATGGATGATACTCGTTTTTAGGTCCGATCGGGGAAGAATTACGGATGCTATAAACTGTTTCAATCGATTTCCGAGCTTCTTCTACCCTGAACCCATTGCCTGAAAGAATTTCTTCATAACTTTTGTTATGCAATTCAGTAAAACCTTCACTAAATTCAAGATCTTTTTTATCTATCTGTATGGATCTGTATGTCCTTTTACCCTGAATTTTAGCCGACTCTGGCAGGTCATTGGTATCGATACTTAAAAACCATCTTACCCTGGCATTTTCAAGATTCAGAAATCCGGCAGCTTTATGTCGTTCCGAAATATGTACGATATTTTCTCTAACATCACCAAATATCCATGTAAGCATATCAAAAAAATGAACTCCTATATTAGTTGCAATTCCCCCCGATTTATCAATATCTCCCTTCCATGAAATATCATACCAGTTTCCTCTGCTAGTAATGTAAGTCAGATCAATATCATATGTTTTTCTTTTAGGTCCGTTTACTATCTCCTCCTTCAGCTTTTTAATAACAGGATGCAGCCTTAACTGAAGTATGTTATAAACATTCCTGCCAGTCTCCTTTTCTATTTCTGCAAGAGCATCAATATTCCAGGGATTAAGCACCAGTGGCTTCTCACAGATAGCATCGGCTCCCTGTCTTAATGCGAATCGAATGTGTGAATCGTGAAGATAATTAGGTGTACATATGCTTACATAATCTATTTTATGGCCTTGTCTCTTAAGCTTATCAAAGTGCCTGTCAAATCTTTCAAATTCAGTAAAAAAATCAGCCGTCGGAAAATAACTGTCAAGTAATCCTACACTATCAAATTTATCCAGTGCCGCCACCAGATTATTTCCTGTTTCCTTTATAGCTTTTAAATGACGCACTGCAATAAATCCCGCCACTCCAATCAACCCAAATTGCTTTTTCATCCTTATATTTTATGTTATTTTTTTCAGTTTAATTAATCGGTTATGTTTGACATTTTATGTGGATATAAATCGATTCCCAAATTAAAATACTTATCATTCGCAGTATTTTTTATACACAAACCCGATCCCTTCCTTCAAACCTTTTTTCTCTTTCCATCCCAGACTGTTGATCTTTGAAACGTCAAGCAGCTTCCTGAAGGTGCCATCAGGCTTTGAACTATCCCANGTCANCTCACTCTTGAACCCGACTAATTCTTTTACCAGATTAGCCAGCTCCTTAATAGTAAGATCCTTGCCTGTTCCAATATTTATATGTGTGTTTTTAATCTGTGTTGAATCTGGATTTGCCTTACTATGCTGATCTTTAAGATCCTTATAATCAACATTGTTCATGACATATACACAGGCTTCAGCCAGGTCGTCGACATACAGGAACTCCCTGTATGGGCTGCCGGTGCCCCATAAGTTGATTGTTACAGGTTGCAGGTTACGGGTTGCAGGGTCCAGGTTGTTGGATTGTGCCTGAATACCATACTTNGCCAACTTATCCAGAATATTGGNGTTAGAAAATGTATCATCAACACCTTCAACCGGTCTCTTTTTAAGATCACTTCTGATTGCACTCCAATCATTATTTTCTAGACACTTGCCAAGATGCATTT
>JGI20214J51088_10000813_pt1 | contig 21311 bp, 16 predicted proteins | sample WetSurMetagenome_FD_51088 | JGI IMG/M metagenome (IMG submission 51088) | reverse complement strand
TCGTTGCCACGGCGGTCATGCGGACTCCTTCTTGCCCTCGGGCCCCTTCTTGGGGGCCTTGACGATGAGGTAGGCCAGGAAGCACCCCGCCAGGAGGATGACGGCGGTGGCGCCCAGGCGCGTGGCGCTGAAGACGTAGCGCCTGCCCTTGGGGTCGTAGCTGAAGCAGAACTGCAGCCACTTGTTGATGGTGGGCCGCGTCGCGCCCTTCGTGGCGTCGAGGACGGCCATCTGCACGTCCGCGGGGAGGTACGTGACGCCGTACATGTACCGCGTGACCATGCCCTTGGGCGAGAGGAAGATGATGGCCCCGGGGTGGATGAACTGGTCCCCCTGTCGCTTGAACTTGAACCCCACCGAGTCGCAGAGGGCCTTCGTCGTGGCCGCGTCCCCGGTGAGGAAGTGCCACGCTCCGGGCGCGATCGGCCGGGTGATCTGCTTGATGTAGTTCGTCCGCTTGCCGAAGGCGATCTCGGGCGTGTCCCGATCGTCGAAGCTCACGGTCACGATCTGGTAGTCCTGGCCCGGGGTGATCTGGCCGCGGTTCACCACCTCGGCCACGCCGTTCAGGAGCGGCGTGCAGATGCCCGTGCAGCGGAAGAAGTTGAGCGTCAAGATCGTGGGCTTGTCGATGAGGTCGGCGAGCTTCACCGGCTTGCCGTCCTCGTCCTTCAGTACCAGATCGAGCGGTATGGTCGCCCCGAGGTGCTCGTCGATGCCCACCTCGCCGGGGGCCACCGGGGGCGGGGCGGACGGCGCATCCTGGGCGTGTAGGCCCAGGGAGAGAGCCGCTACCAACACCACAGCCACCGTCAGGAACCGCTTCGTCGTCACCATCGTCGTCTCCAGCGGCAGTCGCCTACCGCGCACCCATATTCATAAGTTCCGCCTGGAGCGCCTTCCACTCCTGGGCGGTGTAGGTCGCCACGGCGGGCGAGAAACCGTTGGCCGGCAGGCCCGCCGAGATGGCCTTCGCCAAGGCCGCGTCGTCCTTTGACCAGTTGGGGATACCCGCCAGCGTCCGGGCCGCGGCGCCAGCGTCCGTCACCGATGCCCGGAGCAGGTCGCTTCCCGAGGACAGGCCCGTGAGGGTGGGCGCCCCGACGTACTCCCCCTCGATGTGCTTCATGGCCGAGGTCACGGGGATCCTGTCGGGCACCACCTCGGCCGAAGCGGAAAAGGACTTCGCAAGGGCCTCGAGGGCCTTGGGGTCCTCGGGGCCGTGGTCGAAGGTCCCGAGCGACTGCACGTAGTGCACGAGCGCCATCCGGTCCTTCCGGGAGATGTAGTTGTAGGACACCATGGCGCTGCCCTTGATGCCCTCGTCGAGGGTCTTGTAGATGTCCTCGATCTTGTAGCCGTTCTTCCACCCGTCCTTCTGGGCGAAGTTCCGCGGGGGAGGCTTGAGCCCGCCCGCGGCGGCCCCGTCGCCGTGGCCCTCGGCCCCGTGGCACGGAGCGCACGTCTGGTTGAACACGACCTGTCCGCGCGTGAGCATCGCGGGCGTGGCCGTCATGACGGTCTTCGGGTCCACGGGCGGAACGGTGTAGCCCCTCTGGGGCGGGTAGTCCGTGGGGTCCAGCCAGCCCGACTCGCCCTGCGGCGCGTCCACGGCGGGGCCCGAGACGGGCTTGTTGGCGTTCCTCATGGAAGGGACCACGAGGAACGCGAAGAGGGCGAAGATGGCGATGAAGGTCACCACGAGCACCAGCGCCGAAACGAGGCGCGCGAGCTCTTCGCGGCTGAGGTAGCGCTCGATCATAGCCTGAACTCCAGCCCCTCCTGGAGGAAGGGATCGCCGACGGGCATGTCCTGCCCGACCTCCATGGCCCGGCGTACCCAGAGGAGCGCCGCGCTCCCAAAGAAGAGCGCGAAGCTCAACTCGGGCCAGGAGAGGAGGACACCCTTTCCCAGGGAAGGGAAGATGAGCCAGTAGAGGTCCAGCAGGTGCCCCGCGAGCATGAGGCCCGCGACCCAGCGCAGGCGCCCCGTGTCACCCTTCACGTCCCTCGGGATGAGCGCGAAGAACGGGATGATGAAGTTGAGCAGGACGATGAGGCCCACGAGCGCGAGCCAGGGGCCCTGGATTCGCTCCTGGTACCAGAAGATCTCCTCGGGCATGTCGCCGTACCACATGAGCATGTACTGGGCGAACGCGATGTAGGACCAGAACACCGTGAACGCGAACATGAAGCCGCCCACGTTGTAGAGGTGGTCCCGTTTCACGCCCTGCAGCCGCCCGCGGCGCTGGAGGTAGACGATGGCGAGGGCCGTGGCCGCGAGCCCCGAGAGGAAGGAGCCCGCGAAGAGGTAGACGCCGAAGATGTCGCTGTACCACTCGGGCTCCAGGCCCGAGATCCAGTCGAAGGCCACCATGGTCACGCCGAACGCGAAGAAGGCCATGAAGAGCGGCGCGAAGCGTCGGGCTCTGACGTTGAAGGCGGGGTCCTTCGACTCGTCCTGCTTCAGCGAGCCCCTGACGAGGACCGCCAGACCGATGAGCCACAGGACGAGGAAGAGCACCGTGCGGGAGGAGAAGAACGGGAAGGAGAGCCAGAAGGCCTTCCCCGCGAGGATCTTGTTCTGCGCCGCCTCGGGCCGGGCACCTGGGTAGATGACCAGGACCGCTCCGAGCGCCACGAGGGCCACGGGCACGAGCATGAGGAGCATGGTGGAGAGGCGCTCGGGGACGCGGCGCAGGACCACGCTCCACCGGGCGCCCACGAGGTGCTCGAGGGCCACGATGAAGAGCGCCCCGAGGGAGATCGTCAGCAGGTAGACGAACCAGAGGATCCAGTTCGCCCAGAACCGCTCTGCGCCGGCCAGGGCGTAGGAGGCTCCCACGCCGAGGAGTCCGAGCAAGAGGGTCACCCAGAGGACGGGGCCGGAGCTCTTGCGCGCGTCGCTCATCGGGCGCCCCCTTCCTTCGTCGCCGCGCCGCTCGCCGCACCAGCCGCCGCACCGGCCAGGTCGCCCGGCAGGGCGCTCTGGGCGCGCTGCAGGGCGCGGACGTAGTGGACCACGGCCCAGCGCTCCTCCTCGCTGAGGTCGTAGGCGTACGAGGGCATGGCGTTCTTCCCCTTCACGATGGCCCAGTAGATCTTGCCGTCGGGGTAATCCCTGAACTGCTGGGAGACCAGATTGGCAGGCTTGGCGTTGTAGGCCTTCGTGAGCGTGGGCACGCCGTTGCCGAGGGGGCCGTGGCAGACCACGCAGTGGTTCGTGTACCCGGCCCTCCCCTTCTCCAGGACCTCGGCCGTGCGCGGCAGAGGGTTCACGAGGACCGCCGCCTCATCCTGCGAGGCGACGCCGAGGGGCAGGTAGCCTCGGGCGACCGTACCCTCCACGGGCTGCTGCATGCCGTGGCCGTCTCGGAAGAAGTCGTCGGCGCGCTGCGGGTCGAGGCGGGGCTGGTCCTCCATGTGCACCATGGGGGGCAGGACCGGGAAGAGCTTGATGGCCCAGTACATGGCCAGGCCCGAGATGCCGCACGCCACCACGACGCCGAGGATGGAGCGCAGGATGAACTGCGCGGTGAGGCTCGGCCCGGTGGCCGGAAGGGGCAGGGCCTCGACCGACGAGGCTCCGGCGGACAGGAGCGCGGCCCTCGCCGTCTCCACGTCCACGGCGCCTTCCGAGGCCTCCACCGAGAGGGCGAACTTGTCGCGCGTGATCCCCTCGATGGCCTTGCTGTGGAGGACGGGGTGCCCGAAATACGGGAGCTTGTTCAGGAGGAGGAGCATGCCGAGGCCCGCCGTGAAGGTGGCGAAGAGGACCGTGACCTCAAACATGATGGGCACGAAGGCCTGCCACGAGAAGGGCGCCTTCCCGCCGGTGATGATGGGGTAGTCCACGGCGCTCATCCACCACTGGAAGAAGAGGGCCGTGACGGCGCCGATGAAGCCCATGACCATGACCATCCCCGCCAGGGGCGAGCGGCGCAGGCCGAGGGCCTCCTCGATGCCGTGGATGGCGTAGGGCGTGTAGGCCTCCACCGGGGAGGAGACCTTCTCGCGCACCTTGGGGATGGCCGCCATGAGGGCGTCGGCGTCGTCGAAGAGGCCGAGGACCGCGAAGGCCTTCTCACTCATGGCCGCCTCCCTGGTGCGTGGGCTGTCCGCCGGGGAGGATGGCCTTCACCTCCGTGGTGGCGATGACGGGCAGGACCCGGGCGAACAGCATGACGAGCGTGAAGAAGAGGCCGAAGGAGCCCAGCAGGATGCCGAGGTCCACGAGCGTGGGCTTGTAGAGGTGCCACGAGGAGGGCAGGTAGTCCTTGTGGAGCGAGATGACGATGATGCAGAAGCGCTCGAACCACATGCCCACGGTGACGGCCATGGCCACGAGGAGCATCCAGAAATAGCTCGTCCTCGCCTTCTTGAACCACAGGATCTGGGGGATGAGCACGTTGCACGAGATGGTGAGCCAGCCCGCCCAGGCGTAGGTCCCCGTGATGAGGTTCATGAAGGAGGAGTGCAGGTACTCGTTCATGCTGTACCAGGCCGTGAAGCCCTCCATGAAGTAGCTGTACCCCATGAGGCACGACATGCCGAGGATGACCTTGTTCATCACTTCCAGGTGGTAGTCGGTGATGAGGTTCTTCAGGTCCATCACCTCGCGGACCACCACCAGCACGATCACCACCATGGCGAAGCCCGCGAAGATGGCGCCCGTGACGAAGTAGGGCGGGAAGATCGTCATGTGCCAGCCGGGCACGAGGGACACGGCGAAGTCGAAGGAGACCACGCTGTGCACCGAGAGGACCAGGCCCGTGGCGAGGCCCGCCAGGAGGAGGTAGGCCTTCTCGTAGTGCTGCCAGTGCGACGCCGCGCCGCGCCAGCCGAGGGAGAGCACGGTGTAGATGGGCTTGAGGATCTTGTTCTTGGTGCGATCCCTCATGGACGCGATGTCGGGCACGAGGCCGAGGAACCAGAACATGGCCGAGACCGAGAAGTAGGTGCTGACCGCGAAGACGTCCCAGAGGAGGGGCGAGCGGAAGTTCGTCCAGAGCGCCCGCTGGTTGGGGTACGGGAAGAGCCAGAAGGCCAGCCAGGGCCTCCCCACGTGGATGAGGGGGAAGATCCCGGCGCACATGACCGCGAAGATCGTCATGGCCTCCGCGAAGCGCGCGATGGCGTTGCGCCAGCGCTTCCGGAAGAGGAAGAGGATGGCCGAGATGAGGGTCCCGGCGTGCCCGATGCCCACCCAGAACACGAAGTTGATGATGTCGAAGGCCCAGAATACGGGGCTGTTGTTCCCCCACACGCCGATGCCCGTGAAGATCGTGTACCCGATGAGCGAGAGGCCCAGGGTCATGACGGAGGCGGAGATGGCGAACCCGATGTACCAGGCCCGCGGGGGCTTCTGCGCGGGGAACTTGAGGACCTGGTCGTCCAGGCTACCGGGGGTCACGGGACCCACGGTGAGCTCGGGCGTGCGGAGGACCTCGGGCAGCTCGCGCTGGAGCGCGGCGTCAGCCTTCATGGGTGCCTCCCTCCGCCGGGTTCTTCAGGCCGGCGAGATAGGTGATGGCGGGCCGGATGCCCAGCTCGGCCAGCACCTTGTAGCCGCGGTCGCTGCGGGACAGCTCGGACACGCGGCTCTTGGGGTCCTTCAGGTCGCCGAAAACGATGGCCTCCGCGGGGCACGCTGCCGCGCACGCCGGGACGATCTCCCCATCGCGCAGGGGCCGCTTCTCACCCTTGGCGCGCACCCTCGCGTCGTTGATGCGCTGGACGCAGAAGGTGCATTTCTCCATGACGCCGCGCGGCCGCACCGTCACCTCGGGGTTGTGCACCAGGGTCTCGGGTTGCTTCTCGAAGGCCGTGAACTCGAGGAAGTTGAAGCGCCGCACCTTGTACGGGCAGTTGTTGGCGCAGTACCTCGTGCCCACGCACCGGTTGTAGACCATCTGGTTCAGCCCGTCCGGGCTGTGGTTGGTGGCGTTCACGGGGCAGACGTTCTCGCAGGGGGCGTCGTCGCACTGCTGGCAGAGCATGGGCTGATGCGCCACCTTAGGGTTGGCGGGGTCGCCCTCGTAGTAGCGGTCGATGCGGATCCAGTGCATCTCGCGGCCCTTCGTCACCTGCTCGGGGCCCACCACCGGCACGTTGTTCTCAGACTGGCACGCCACCACGCAGCCGCTGCAGCCCACGCAGGCGCTCAGGTCGATGGCCATGCCCCACTTGTGGTCGGGGAACTGCTGCTCCGGATAGAGCGTGATGAGCTCTTCCTTCTTCTCGGCTTTGCCCGCCTCCTGGGCGTACTCGGCGAGGGTGAGGGTCCGTACGATGTCGCGCCCCTCCATCTTGTGGTGGCCCTGGGTGATGGGAAGCGCCGCGCTGACGAGGGTCCTGGTCACCTGTGCGCTGGAGCGCACGGCAGAAGAGGCGCCCGAGGCGTCGAGGAAGGGGTAGGCGTTCACACCCACGCCCGAGGCTACGCTGCCCACGGTCCGGCCGTATCCGAGCGCGAGGACGAGGACGCCCTCCGCCTGGCCCGGCTGACGGACCACGGGGACCTCCACGCTCGCGCTGCCCAGGGAGACCTTCACGTGGTCCCCGTCGGTGACGCCCAGCTTCTGCGCGTCGGCCACGGAGACCGAGACGGGGTTGCACCACGTCACCTTGGTCACCGGGTCGGGGAGCTCTTGGAGCCAGCCGTTGTTGGCGTAGCGGCCGTCGTAGACCGTGGCCGAGGGCTGGAGGAGGAGCTCGAAGCCCGATCCGCCGGCGGCGGCGGCCCGCGAGGCGGCCTCCTTCACGGCCCCGCCCTGGAAGGCGAGCGCAGAGGGGGCCGCGGCGGGGAGTTGCACGTAGCCGTCGTGCAAGGCCGCCTCGAAGTAGCGTTCGAAGGCCACCGGGGTGCCCGCAGAGTAGACCTTCTCCTGCCAGCGATCCTTGAGGTAGGCGTGGTAGTCGGCCGGCAGGAGAGACCCGAGGGTCTTCATCCAGTGGAGGAGGACCTCCTCGCCCTGGGCCGTGTCGTAGATCGTCCCCACGGCGGGTTGCTGGAGGGCGACGGTGCCGGCCCCGCAGTCGTAGTCGCCCCAGGACTCCAGCCAGTGGTTCTCGGAGATCTGGATCTTGCAGAGCGCAGCCGTCTCGTCGGGCAGGACGCCGATCCACGCGCTCGTCGGGACCTTGCCCAGGGCCGCCGCGAAGGCCGCGCCGCCGACGTTGGCGTAGGCGGGGTTCACGCCCCAGAGGATCACGAGGTCGTACTTGCCCGAAGCCATGCCCTGCGTGAGCGCCATGAGGTCCGCGGGCGAGGCGAGCTTTTCGGCGGGCGTCACATCGAGCGTGGTACCTCGGGTCCCGAGCATCTCGTTGAGGAGGTGCACGGCCTGATGGGCCTCGGTGGGCATCTGCGCGCCGCAGAGGACGAGGGAGGTCTTCCCGGCGGCCTTGAGATCCGCGAGGAGCGCCTTCCAGAGCGATTCGGGGACCTCCGCGGGCCGGGCTGGGAGCGCCGCGCCGTCGACTCCGGGCGGCAGCGCCACCCCGTGCGTCGCGTTCAGGTCGCGGGCCAAGGCGAAGGCCGCCGCGGCGAGCTTGGAGGGCTTGAGGGGCACGCGGTGATCGGCGCTGGCCCCCGTGAGGCTCATGGCTCCCTCGAAGACCCAGAGGCGGTTCATGGGCTCCCCGGGCTTGGAGGGCCTTCGCCCCGCGGCGAACCCCGCGATGGCCAGCGGGTCCTCGCCGTTCAGAATGTCCGCACCGAAGGAGAGGATCACCTTGGCTCTGTCGACCTTCGGCGAGATCCCGACAGCCGCGCCATACGAGGCCACGGCAGCCTGCTGGGACAAGCCTTCGACGGGCTCCCAGGCCACGTGCTCGAGGGTCGGGAGGAACTCCTTGAAGTCCGCGATGACGGCCCGGCGCGATGGAGAGGGCACGGCGCCCGTCATGAGGAGCACCGGCCTGCCGTTCCGCTTGGCCGCGCCGAGGGTCTTCATCATGACCGTCGCGATGGAGTCCCAGCTGGCGGGCAGGTCGTTCATCCGGGGAGCGCGCAGGCGGTCCGCGTCGTAGAGCCTGAGGATGTCCGCCATGGCTCTGGGCGAGGTCTTGCCCAAGGACGCGGGGTTCTCGTCGTTCCCCGTGAGGTGGATGGGCCGGCCCTCGCGCGTCTTCACCAGCACGCTGTAGACGCGGCTCCCCTCCGAGAAGGCGCTGGCGTAGTAGTTCGCCACCCCGGGGATGACCTCGACCGGCCTCTTCGTGTAGGGCACGATCGTCCCGCGCTCCACCTTGGAGCACGCCGCCGTGGCGGCCAGGGCCGCGGTGGCTCCCACGAGGCCCAGAAATCGCCTGCGGGACAGACCCTCTTCGGGAACCTCCATGGGCTCGCTCGCCCCGGGCGCGAACTCGTGCCACCCCGCGGCGCGGGCCTCCGCCGTGAGCTCCCTCTCCTCGAGTGAGCGCCAGTGCCGGGGGGGCTCCTGGTCGAGATGGGCCTTGATCCTCGTTTTCAGAGTCTCATCCACGACGCTTCACCGATCCCTTAGGAGGGGGCAGCTTGGGCACATCCGCCCCGCCGCCCGGTTCTGTGGGCTGGATCCGATCCTCGGCCGCCGCCAAGCGGGTGCCGAACCGCGCGAGGAACATCCCCGCGGCCGCCGTCGCGACCCCCGCGAGAAACCCTCTCCTGCTGTGGCCATCCCTGTCTTCACTCTTCATGTCTTTCGCTGGCTCGCTGGCTCGTTGGCTCATTGGCTCGTTCCCTACCGGTGGCATGCGTAACAGTTCTCGGGGCCGCGCTGGATCGTGGACCCCGGCGGCAGGGCCGCGTGCGGGTCGCGATGGCAGCCCAGGCAGTTGCCCATCCGCATGGACATGTGCTGGTAGACCCTCTCCTCGGTCTGGATCTCGCCGTGGCAGGTCTGGCATGCGATCCCGGCGTTCACGTGCGGCCGGTGGTCGAAGTAGACGTGGTCGGGGAGGCTGTGGATGCGCTTCCACGGCATGGGCTTGCCCGACTTGTAGATCTCCGTGAGCTCCTTGATTGCGGGGCTGTCCGTCTTGGTGACGCGGTGGCAGTTCATGCACGTCTCCACGGAGGGGACGCCCGCCACGCGGGACCTCGTGGCGTTCACGTGGCAGTAGAGGCAGGGGATTTTGAGCGTGCCCGCGTGGAGCCTGTGCGAGTAAGGGATGGGCTGGATGGGCGCGTAGCCCTTCTCGTAGCGGTCGGGCTGCGTGAACCAGCCTACGGCCACCACCGTCAGGAGGATGGCCACCGCTGCCACGGGCAGGACGAGCCGGAACGCGCGGTCGTACGGATGCATCCAATTACCTCCTGGTGGCCCAGACGCTGGTGGCACGGTCGCGGCGAGGCTGGAACGCAAAAGAGATGGACGGCCTAATCGCTTCCGTCCGTCCGCAGGAAAGGCTCAACGCAACGAGTCTGTCGCAGATTCCCGGCATTCGGAGCGCCCCCCCTCCTGTCACCCTGTCCCACACAGGGTAACCCCCCTTCGCCTATTCAAACTCCTTGCCAAAATGCGCCAGCGGGGACCCGGCCCCGAGAACGTCCGTCCCATGTGTGACTGAGAGAAGAATACACCCCCGCAAGACCGACTTCAAAGTTTCGGCCTTGCACTCGCACGTTTCATCGGAATGGGGGCGTTTCAGGTTGGAAACTTCCAACTCAGAGTGCAGCAGAACGCCCTGAGTTGGGACCGTTCAGGGATATAGCTGGTGGATCATCCTGGGGTACGGGATGGTCTCGCGGACGTGGGGCAGGCCGCAGATCCAGGCCACGGTGCGCTCCAGGCCGATGCCGAAGCCGCCGTGCTTGACGGTGCCGTACTTCCGGATGTCGAGGTACCACTGGAAGGCGCTGACGGGGAGGTCGTGCTCCTGGATGCGGCTCAGGAGCAGGTCGTGGTCGTGGATGCGCTCGGACCCGCCGATGATCTCGCCGTAGCCCTCGGGCGCCAGAACGTCCACGCAGAGCGCCAGGCTCGGGTCGAGCGGGTCGGGCTCCATGTAGAAGGCCTTCACCGCGCTAGGGTAGCGGTGGACCATGAGGGGCCGGTCGTACTGCTTCGTGAGGACGGTCTCGTCGTCCGCGCCGAAGTCGTCGCCGTAGGTGATGTCGCTGCCCAGGGTGTGGAGCTGGTCCACGGCGTCCTTGTACTGCAGGCGGACGAAGGGCCTCTGCACCTTCTCGAGGAAGCTCGTGTCACGCTCCATCTGCTTGAGCTCTTCCTTGCAGCGGTCGAGGATGCGGGAGACCACGTAGACGAGGAAGTCCTCGGCCAGGGCCATGACCTCGTCGAGCCCCGCGAAGGCCACCTCGGGCTCGAGCATCCAGAACTCCGTCAGGTGCCGCCGCGTCTTGCTCTTCTCGGCGCGGAAGGTGGGACCGAAGCAGTAGACCTTCCCCAGCGCCATGCAGGCGGGCTCGAGGTAGAGTTGGCCCGACTGGCTCAGGTAGGCCTTCTCACCGAAGTACTCGGTCTCGAAGAGCGTGGTGGTGCCCTCGCACGCCGCGGGCGTGAGGATGGGGCTGTCGATGAGCGTGAAGCCGTTGTTGTAGAAGTAGTCCCTGAAGGACTGCTCGATCTCGGAACGCGTGCGGAGGATGGCCACCTGCCTCGAGGAGCGCAGCCACAGGTGGCGGTTCTGCATGAGGAAGGCCGTCTCGTGGTCCTTCTTCTGGATGGGGTACTCGTCGGCCATGTGGTGGAGCGTCACCTCCGCGAGGCTGAGCTCGACGCCGCCGGGGGCGCGCTCGTCGAGGCGCACCATCCCCGTCACCGTCACGGAGGATTCGAGCTTCACGCGGTCGCAGAGGTCGAAGATCTCCGGGGAGACGTCCTTCACGAAGGCCACGCACTGCAGGTAGCCCGTCCCGTCGCGGAGGATGAGGAAGCGGACCTTGCCCGAGGAGCGCTTGTTGTAGACCCAGCCGTTGATCGTGACCTGCTGGCCCTCGTACCCTTTCAGTTCCCGGATCGTCGGCGTCGCGGACATGGTCGCTCCTCGCTAAAGCTTGTGGATTATAAGGGATTCCGGCCCAGCAGGGCAAGGCTAGAGGGGGAGATGTCACGTCCGGGCCATGGCGGGATGGCCGTTTACCTGAGCGGGATCCCGCGTTCGTTCGGCCTCGGAGCGGCCCGCGGGATGACCCGCGCGTCACGGCGCGAAGGTCAGTTCAGCTTCTTCTGCTCGAGCTTGAAGGTGAAATCGCACTGGCCCGCGTGGATGACCGACCCGCTCTTGAGCTCGGCGAGGGAGACCCGCGCGCCGTCCAAGAACGTGCCGTTGGTGGACTGCAGGTCCACGAGGTAGAACCTCCCCTCCTTCGGCACGATGCGGAAGTGCTGGGCCGAGAGCGTCTGGTCCGCAACGGAGAGGGTGTTCACCTTGTCGCGCCCCAGGGAGACCACCTGATCGCCGGGGAGCTGGAACATGCGCGGCGGGCTCGAGCCGCGGCGCAGGACGAGCACGGGCACCTCGTCGAGAACCATCGTGTGCTCGAGCATCTCCGAGGAAGGGCCCTTCTGCATGAGGGCGGGGTCGATCTCGGGAAGGGCCTCCGCGGCGGGCGTCTGAGACTCCGTGCCGGGTTTGGTGATGGAGAGCTTCTGGGCCAGGCACACCGGGCAATCGCTCTCCCAGAGGTTCAGGGTGCGTCCGCACTGCTCGCAGACGCGCTCCTCTGGGGCCTTCGTGCGCTTGAGGAGCAATACGATACCGAGGCCGATCAGGGCCAGCAGGCCCAGCCCGAGCGCCGTCAGCACGAGGACGAGGAAGAGGCTCCCGCCAGCGGGCGCTGGCGCAGGAGCCACAGGGGCGGGCGGCGGCGGCGCGGGCTTCTCCTCCTTGGGCGGAGGCGGCGGGGCGGGCAGGGAGGCCGCCGTGTCCGCGAGGAGCTTCGGGAGAGCGCTCGGGGCACCGGCGCTCGTGAGGCCCGCGTACTGGCCCCCCGTGAGGACCGCGATGCGGCGCAGCGTCTTTTCGTCGATGGAGCCCATGCCGGCCGTGACCACCGCGACGTGAGCCAGGGAAGCGCGCGTGGAGAAATCCTCCAGCGTCACCGCGGAGTTCTCATCCTTCCCGTCGGTGAAGAGGAGGATCACGCCGGGGCCGCCCTTGGCCGCAAGGTCCTTCTCGGCGGCGAAGAGGCAGTCGTAGAGGAGCGTGTACTGGCCGCCCTGGGCGAGCTGCCCGACGCCGGCCCCGAGCGCGGAAACGTCCGTGCTGAAGTCCACGAGCTTGACGGGCGCGTCGTTGAAGGCGTAGAGGGCCACGGGCCCGCGGGAGAGGAGGTCGGGCAGGAGGGCCTGAATTTGGCTCTTCAGGGCCTCGAACTGGGCGGGCGGAACGGAACGGCTCGTGTCCACGAGGATGGCCGTGGGCGCGGCGAGGGCGGAGAGCGTGCCGAGAAGCACGAGGAGCGCTAGGGCGGCGGTGCGGACGGGGCGCATGGGGGGCCTCCAGCTGAAGAGGTTAAGTATAGGCCCCCAACTACTTGAGATTCAATGCAGAACTCAGGATGAACGAGGGGGTGAGTCAAGGCGCCCAACGGGGTAAGCTCCGCTGACCTCAGCAGATGCGCGGGACGTCGCTGCCGGAGAGGTAGTCCAGGGGCCGCTGGGAGCCGAACCGCGTGCTCAGGACGACGGGCGCAGAGCCGGGCGACGCCTCCTCCATCCGGCCGATGAGCGCAGCGTTGGCGCCCATGGGATGGGACTTCACAGCTTGCAGGGCGCGTTCCGCGTCCTCCGGGGCAACCCACGCGAGCAGGCGGCCCTCGCAGGCCACGTAGAGGGGGTCGAGCCCGAGGAGGTCGCACACCGCCGCCACCTCTTTGCCCACGGGCACCGAATCCTCCTGCAGGACGCATCGCAGGCCGCACTTGAGCGCCACCTCGTTGCACGTGGTGGCTACGCCGCCCCGGGTGGGGTCGTGCATGGCGCGGAGGGCAACCCCCGAATCGAGGAGCGCCTGCACCAGTGAGCCGAGGGGCTGGCAGTCGGAACGGAGCCCCGAACCCGCCATGCCGTGCCGGCAAGCCACCACCGTTGTGCCGTGCTCGGCGATGGGCCCCGAGACGAGGAGGCGGTCCCCCGCCCTGATGTTCAAATCGCCCAAGTCCACTCCCCGCGGCACGACGCCCAGGCCCGCGGTGATGGCGAAGGCACGGTCGCCCTTCCCCTTCGGGACCACCTTGGTGTCCCCCGCCACGATGCTCACGCCCGCCTCCTTCGCAGCGCGAGCCGCGCCTTCGATGAAGGTCTGGAGCAGCGCGCCGTCGAGGCCCTCCTCGAGGATGAGCGCGAAGGTCAGCCACAGGGGCCTGGCGCCCGAGACGGCCAGGTCGTTCACCGTGCCGCACACGGAGAGGTAGCCGAGGTCGCCCCCGGGGAAGACGGGCGGCTCCACCACGAAGGCGTCGGTGGTCAGGGCGGGGCGCCCCGGCGGAAGTTCGGGCAGGACGGCACTATCGGAAAGCTGTGCGAGGACAGGGCTATCGAGGAGGGGGAGGAAGGCCTCCCGCACGAGTTGGGCCGTGAGCTTGCCGCCGCCGCCGTGGGCCAGGAGGATCTTGTCGAGGCCCTTCATCCGCTCACCCCTAATCGGAGGCGTTCGTGCCGATACCACGCCGCGCAGGTGCCCTCGCTCGAAACCATGCACGCGCCCACGGGGCGTTCGTGCGTGCACTCCCTCGCGAAGAGCGGGCACTCGGGCGGGTTGATGCTCCCTCTGAGGACCTCGCCGCAGCGGCAGCCCTCGGGCTCCTCGGGATCGCAGACCGCCACCTCGATGCGCCCGGCGTCGCGGTGCCCGAACTCGGTCCGCACGCCCAGGCCCGACCCGGGGATGACGCCGAAACCGCGCCAGACCTGGTCTTCGGAGACGAAGTATTTCGCCACCATGGCCTGCGCCGTGAGGTTGCCCTCGGCGGTGACGACGCGCGCGTACAGGTTGGCCACGGAGGGGTCCTTCTCGACGACCTGCCGCAGGAGCTCCTCCACGCCCCGCATCACGTCGGTGGGCATGAACCCCACCACCACGCAGGGGAGGCCGAACTCCTCGGGAAGGAAGGCGAAGGCGTTCGCCCCCGCAACGACCGACACGTGCCCCGGGCAGAGGAGGCCGTCCACCTTGACCTCGGGGTCCGAAGCCAGCGCGCGAAGAGGCGGCGGCATGACCTTGTGGCCCGAAAAGACGGTGAAGTTGGGCACGCCCGTGCGCTCCGCCTCGTCGATGGCGGCCGCCACCGTGGGCACGGTGGTCTCAAACCCGACACCCAGGAAGACCACCGTGTGCGAGGGGTTCTGGCGCGCGATCTCCACGGCGTCCCGGGGAGAGTAAACCACCCTGACGTCGCCGCCTTCGGCGCGCACCCGCTCGAGGCTCCCCGAGCTGGAGGGCACCCGGAGCATGTCGCCGAAGGTGCAGACCGTGGTACGCGGCCTCAAGGCCAGTGCGCTGGCACGGTCCACGTAACCCACGGGCGTGACGCACACAGGGCATCCGGGCCCGGCGATGAGGCGGACGTTCTCGGGAAGGAGCCGCCTGAGGCCCGCGGCGGCGATGGCGTTGGTGTGGGTCCCGCAGACCTCCATGAAGGTCACGGGACGCTCCAGTCCCGCGGCGCGCTCTGCGATCCTCTCGGCGAACCCGAAGACCGCCTTGGGGTCTGCGAAGGCGGAGCGGTCGAACCGCTCCTCAGGGCTCAAGGCCGCCCTCGGAATGCTCGGCGACCTCTCGGAGGAGCTGGAGGGTGATCCGGGCCTCCTCCTCGTCCACTTTGCCGATGGCGTACCCGGCGTGCACGAGGAGGTAGTCTCCCACCTGGACCTCGGGGAAGAGCGCGAGGGAGACGTCGCGCCGGACCCCGTCCAGTTCGGCCGTCCCCTTCCAGCCGTCCATCTCGATTAGGCGCATGGGGATCGCGAGGCACATCTCAGCTTCCTCCTAGTAGATGCGCCGCCCCCCGCGCCGCCGCGACCGCACCCAGTACCGCTTGCCCGTAAGACAGGCCGCCGTCTCCGGGAGGGACCCGGGCCGGCAGGACAGGATTATAGCCCATGGACCTGAGGCGCGCGGACAGGCCCGCGCGGAGGAGCCGGTTCACAAAGCAGCCGCCTCCCAGGGCCACCGTTCGGACGCGTCCGCCGAAGACCCTCCGCGCGAGGGCCGCCGCGAGCTCGCAGAAGGTGGCGTGGAAGCCCGCCGCGACGGCCTCGGTCGCCTCCCCTCGAAGGAAGCGCCTTGCGGCCAGCACGAGGAGGAGGGCACCGTCCAGCTCCCGCGCTCCGAGGCACTCTTTCGCCTCGGGCCACAGCGTAGCCTCGGGCGCGAGCGCGGCCAGCGCCTCCAAACGCGCAGCGGCCTCGCCCTCGTAGGAGTTCACCGCCGCGAGCCCCAGCAGCGCGCCCGCCGCCTCGAAGACGCGCCCCGCACCGGAGGCCAGGGGCCACGTGCCCTGGAGCGCGAGGCGCGACACGGACTCCAGCTTTTCAGGCGAAACCAGCTTCGCTGCGGGGAGCGATGGCAGGAGACCCGCCTCGCCGCGGGAGGCGAGCGCGGCGGCGAGGACGCGCCAGGGTTCGGAGACGGCCGATTCGCCGCCGACGAGGGGGATCGGGACGATGCGGGCCTCTCGTTCCCAGCTCAGGTCTCCTCGGAGAGTTAGCCACTCCCCGCCCCAAGCCGTACCGTCGGGGCCCCAGCCCGTGCCGTCGAGGACGACGGCGCCTGCTTCGGATCCGATCTCCGGGAAGAGGCCGTGCTCGGCGAGCACCGCGGCGGCGTGGGCCACGTGGTGCTGGACCCGAAGGAGCTGCCCGTCCCTCGCACGCTCCAGCTCCTCCCCGAGCCAGGTGCTCGCATAGTCGGGGTGCGCGTCCACGACGAGACGCCGCGGGCGGACCTGGAGGAAGTCTTCTAGGCCCGCGGTCACCTCCCGGAGGAAAGCCCGGGCGGGGTCCCCCTCGAGATCGCCCACGTGCTGCGAGGGGAAAGCCTCGCGGCCCACGGCGACGCACGCCGTCGTCTGGAGGTAGGCGCCCAGGGCGAGCACGGGCTCGGGCGCCTCCACGGGCAGTGGGAGCGCCTCCGGCGTGCAGCCGCGGGCGCGCCGGAGGAGGAAGGACCCCTCCGCCGAGGAGCGCGCCACCGAGTCGTCCACGCGGCGGACCACGTCGCGGTCGTGCAGGAGGAAGAGGTCCGCGATGCCGCCGAGGCGCGCGAGCGCTTCCCGGTTGCCCCGCGCGATGGGCTCGTCGCTCAAGTTCCCCGAGGTCATGACGAGGGAATCGAAAGCCGCGCCGCGGAAGAGCTCGACGTGGAGCGGCGCTGTGGGGAGCATGACCCCCAGATCGCCCACGCCCGGCGCGATCCCCGCATCCACCGGCGCGTCGGCTTTTGCCGGCGCTAAGACCACCGGCGCCTGAGGAGACCGGAGGAGCGAGGCGCTCCTCTCGTCGAGCGCCACGAGGCGGTGCGCCGCGTCCAGGTCCCTCACCATGAGGGCGAAAGGCTTGGCGGGACGACGCTTGCGTCGGCGCAGTTCTGCGACGGGCTCCGCCAGGTCCGCCCGGCACGCGAGCTGGAAACCGCCGAGGGCCTTGATCGCGACGATCTTCCCTCCCGCCAGAGCGGCTTGGGCCACCCCTATCGCGTCCGCTCCCTCCGCGAGTTCCCTGCCCTCGCCATCGGAGAGCCAGAGCCGCGGACCGCACGACGGGCAGCACACGGGCTCAGCGTGGAAGCGCCGGTCCGCGGGGTCTCCGTACTCTCGCCGGCAGTCCTCGCAGAGCGGGAAGCACGCCATGGCCGTGCGCTCCCGGTCGTAGGGCAGGGCGCGCACCAGGGAGAAGCGCGGCCCGCAGTTGGTGCACGTGGTGAAGGGGTAGCGGTACCGGCGGTCCCCCTCGCGCTCCATGTCGTTCCGGCAGTCGGAGCAAAGGGCCGAGTCGGGCGGCACAAGGGCCCGTAGGCGCGCGCCCTCCTCCGAAGCGAAGATGCTGAACCCGGCGTCGCCCTCAGGCTCCAAGCTTTTCGAGAGGAACTCGTCAAGGCGCGCCAGCGGCGGCAAGGAGCGCGGGAGCAGGACGAGGAAGCGGTCGAGCGCGGCTTGTTCCCCCTCGACCTGGATCGCCACACCGTCGGGGCCGTTCCGCACCCAGCCCGTCAGGCCGAGGGAGGTGGCCAGCCGGTGGACGGCAGGGCGGAACCCCACACCCTGGACGACCCCCCGGCAGAGGATCTCGCGGCGCTGCCTCACCATGTCTCGCCCCGGCCAGCGGCCCGCGTGTGAGACAACTGAGCGTGTGGGTTCTTGACCCGCGCCATGGCCACCTCGGCTGTCGCTCTAAAGGCTCGTCCGACGGCGGGAGTTTAGCATGGGGACCTCCGCGGTTCTCGCCCGCTCCGTTTCGTGGCATAATTCGGCTCTTCGCTCGACGGGGCCCGGGGGGAACGGCCCCGTGCCCGGACCGGCCCGGTCCGAACCCAAGGAGGCTCGATGATGCTGGAGCTCGAACCGAAGCACGTATGGCGCCACTTCGAAGCACTCACCCAGATCCCCAGACCCTCGGGGCGCGAGAAGGCCGCGGCCGACTACGTCATCTCCGTCGCGAAGGAGAAGGGCGTCGAGTGGGAGCAGTCGGAGGTCGGGAACGTGGTCATCCGAGTCCCCGCGACACCCGGACACGAGAAGGCGCCCATCACGGTCCTGCAGGGCCACCTCGACATGGTCTGCGAGAAGAACTCGGGCTCCCTCCACGATTTCAACAAGGACCCGCTCACGCTGCGCGTGGAGGGTAACGTCGTCAAGGCTTCGGGGACCACCCTCGGCGCCGACAACGGGCTGGGCGTGGCCATGGGCCTCGCTCTCCTGGACGAGCCGGGCGCCGCCCACGGACCCCTCGAACTGCTCTTCACCGTGGACGAGGAACGCGGCCTCAACGGCGCCAACGGCCTGACCTCTGGGTTCATCAAGGGGCGCCGCATGCTCAACCTCGACACGGAGGAGGACGGCTCCGTCTACGTGGGCTGCGCGGGCGGGCAGGACACGGTCATGACCCTGCGCGTCGGGCGCTCGAAGGCGGCCGACGAGCGGCCCGTGTACAAGCTCTCCATCACGGGTCTCCGCGGCGGCCACTCGGGCGTGGACATCCACGAGGGCCGCGGGAACGCGAACCGCTACCTCGTCCGCGCGCTGCAGGCCATGGAGCGCCGCGGCGTGAGCTTCGCGCTCGCCTCCGTGGACGGCGGCTCCAAGCGCAACGCCATCGCCCGCGAGGCCTTCGCCACCTTCCACATGGCCAAGGAGTTCCTCGGCGCGGCGAAGGACGCCGCATGCGACGTGCAGGCCTCGGGCCGCCTGGAGCTCAAGGGCGTGGACGACGGGCTCAACCTGAGTCTGGAGCCCGGCAAGGCCGAGTTCGCCCCGATGGCGCCCGCCAGCCAGGCCAAGCTCCTGACCTTCCTCGCGGCCATCCCCCACGGCTACATGGCCTTCAGCCGCGAGATCCCCGGCCTGGTGGAGACCTCCACCAACTTCGCCATCATCACCACGAAGAAGGGTTCGGTGGAGGTGTGCACCTCCCAGCGCTCCTCGGTCATGAGCCAGCTCGCGTGGGCGGCGGACTGGGTCGCCAACATCGGCCGCCTCGCCGGCGCCAGGATCGCTCAGAGCAACGGCTACCCCGGTTGGAAGCCCAACCTGGACTCCCCCATCCTCAAGGCCGCCACGGCGACCTTCAAGCGCGTCCAGGGCAAGGAACCCAAGCAGAAGGCCATCCACGCCGGGCTCGAGTGCGGCATCATCGGCGACAAGTTCCCGGGGATGGACATGGTCTCCATCGGACCCGAGATCCGCAACGCCCACTCCCCCGACGAGGAGGTCCACATCGACTCCGTCCAGAAGACCTACAAGGTCCTCCTCGAACTCCTCAAGGACCTGGCGTAAGGCAAGGCGCGGGGACGCGGGACAAGGGACAGGGGACAGGAGCAATTGACGAACAAAGGCGGAGGCTCCGGCCTCCGCCTTTTGCTTTTCCGTTCTCTCTCTCACTGGCTCTTTGACTCGCTGGCTCGTTGACTCGATTCTCTCCCTGGCTCTCTGACTCGTTGACTCCCTGGCTCATTCCTTCCTGCCTGACCCCGTTTGGGATTCGGCGGGTGTCGGTTAGACTTTCCCGGGGGGGGAGCCCCGCATCCAATCCGAAGAGGCAACTTCGCGCCCAGCCCGGCCCGAGGACCCTCATGGAGGCTCGAATGGCAAACCGCCGGGAAGACGCCATCAAGTGTTGGAACGAGCTGCTCTGGTCGTTTCCGGAGCCCGAGGCGGTCACCGCCGCCATCCTCGGCGGCCAGAATGCGGGGGGCCTCGTGCAGGAGGGCCGCCCCTTCTGTAACGTGGCCCGCCCGCGCTTCGTCACGCGCGAGGAGATGTCCACCGAGCACCGCGCCGTGCGCCTGCTTGCGCGCGCCGTGCGGAAGGTGCGCGACGCCGTCCTGGAAGACCAGAAGCTCCACGCGGCCTATCTCGGAAACCTCGACGAGTGGATCGGCACCGTCCTCCCCCTGGAACCGAGGGTGCCCGAGGCCCGGTCCATCCTCCGGTTCGACTCCTTCACGTCGCCGGACGGTGTCCGGTTCATCGAGCTGAACGGCGACATCCCCATGGGGAGCGTGTGCAACGACGGGCTGATCCCCCTCTTCCAGGGGCTCGGCTTCTTCGAGGCCTTCGAGGACCGCTACGACGTGCGCCCGAACCTCGTGCAGATCGGCATGACCCACACCTTCCTGCACGCCTGGCAGATCTGGGGCGGGACGGGCACGCCCAGGATCTGCGTCGCGTCGTTCCACGGCGGGATGCAGGAGGTCTTCGCGGCGCTCAACGTCCGCGAGATGCGCAAGCTCGGCCTCGATGCCGTGGCGGCCTTCCCCGAGGACCTGGAGCTGCGCGGGGGGAGGCTCCTCGCCAGAGGACGGACGGTGGACGTGCTCTACCGGATGATGCACACGGACGACTGCCTGGCGCGCGCGGCGGAGATCGCCCCGCTCCTGCAAGCCGTGAGGGAGCGGGCCGTCTGCATGGTGAACCCCTTCCGCAGCGAGCTGCTGAGCCACAAGTTCCTCTTCGCCCTCCTGACCGACGGCGGCCACGATTTCAAGTTCACGGAGGAGGAGGCCGCCGCCATCCGGGCCCACATCCCCTGGGGGCGCATCCTGCGCGAGTGCCGGACGACGGACCCCTCGGGGCGGGCCGTGGACCTCGTGGAATACGCGGCGAGCCACCGGGAGAACCTCGTCCTGAAGCCCGCTCACGCCGCGGGCGGAACGGGGGTCCATCTGGGGTGGGCGTGCGACCCGGCCCAGTGGGCCGAAGCGCTCCGCGAGGCCCTCGCGGGAGGTTACGTGGTCCAGGAGAAGGTGGAGGTCTCGCGGGAGGAGTACCCGTGCTTCGAGGAGGGGTTCCCGCTCAGGATGTTCTACGAGGACACCGATCCCTTCCACTTCCCCGGGGGCTACTCCGGGGTCATGACCCGCATCAGCGCCGCCGAGATCACCAACATGGCCCAGGGGGGAAGCATCATCCCCACCTTCGTCCTCGACCCGAGGTGATGGGCCGATGACCTCCGGCAAGGGCTCCAAGGCCCTGCTCATCGCGAGCGTGGCGGTGGCCGTCTTCATGGCGAGGCTGGACACCTACATCGTGAACATCTCCCTGCCGGCCATGGCGCGCACTTTCGGCGTGGGCACGGGCGCCGTGTCCTGGGTCACCATGGGTTACCTCCTCTTCAGCTGCGGGACCATGATGCTCGTGGGACGGCTGGCGGACGTGGTGTCCCCCAGGAAGCTCTTCGTATGGGGGTACGCCGTCTTCACCGCCGGTTCCCTCCTCTGCGGCCTTGCCCCCAACCTCGGCCTGCTCGTGCTCTTCCGCTGCGTCCAGGGGTTGGGGGGCGCCGTTTTGGTCATCACCACCTACACCGCCATCTCCCGCTTCCTGCCCCCCGCCGAGGTGGGCAGCGCCATGGGCGTGCTCGCCACCTTCGGCGCCCTGGGCATCGCCGTGGGGTCTCCGCTGGGAGGCTTCCTGACGGAGAGGTTCTCCTGGCCGTGGGTCTTCTTCGTCAACGTGCCCGTGGGGATCGCCGCCATCGCACTGGCCCGATGGGCCATGCCCGCCGACCTGGGCGCGGAGAAGAGGCAGGGCGGCGTGGACTACCCCGGCGCCCTCCTCTCCCTCGTGGCGGTGGCGGCCTTCATCCTGGCTCTCGACGCGGGCCAGGAGAATGGCTGGACCTCCTGGCAGGCGCTGGGCCTGCTCGC
>JGI20214J51088_10000808_pt1 | contig 21391 bp, 19 predicted proteins | sample WetSurMetagenome_FD_51088 | JGI IMG/M metagenome (IMG submission 51088) | reverse complement strand
GAATTTGCTACCACAGAAGAGCACGAGGTCTACGCGCACAAATGGGAAACGTGGGAAGCAGAGCGTGAAAAAGATTATCAACACAAACTGGTCGCCAAAATGGACTTTTTGAAGGAACAGTTTGAATTATTGTCAGACGAGACTCTACTTGCACGAGCTAAAACAATGCGAATCGAAGCCCTTTGCGAGCAAGAGTTAAAAAATCGTTTTCTTGAAATGTGTGTTTTGTTTGGTACATACGAAGATGCTCAGTTTACAAAGCATCTATTTGATACTTATCTCGAATTTGCTAGTCAGCCTGACGCAGTAAAGAATCAGTTAATTGAGGGCTATGCTAGATTGGAGATGAGCACTATTGGTTTAAAAGAATCTACAAAATCCCAAGCTTCAGAGCAGGTGTCAACCTCTCAGTGAAATTGGGTCAGCCGTTAGATACGCGGCTGATGGGTATCAATGATTACCCTTATACCATCAGCTACGTTATCCGTAAGGCGTTACAGATTGAAAGTTTTAATGAACTTCCAAAGAAGAAACGCCCACCGGAAAATATATGGGACAACGGAGCTGAATTGGAATTGTGGATTGAGAACCTAAGTGCCGGAGAAGATAACACAGTCGATTTAATTATTCCCGATTGGGAAATAGAAGATTAATTTATGGCACAAACACCTCAAGCACTTTTAGCGTCTCTTAAAGAACTACAGTCGGCCATACCCGGCATCGAAAGCAGTGTTGCTCGTTTGCAAGCTCTTTTGAAGGCGGGTTTTGGCGGTTCTGAAGCTTCTTTATCAGCCGTTAATATTCAACTTCAAAATATTACTAGAAATGCTGAAACGGCAATCGCCTCAATGTCAGATGTTTCACGAGCACAGGCAGCACAAAATGCACTACAGTCCGCGCTTAAAGAAACTGGACGACAACTTGATTTGCTACAAAGTAAGGCTCGGAGCGGAACAACTGCCGCTCCGCTAGNTTTACCTGCGCCTCAGCAACCACTCATGTTGGCAGCTCCTCAACAGCCGCTATTACTACCTGCGGCTGGACAGACTTCTGGAAGCACTAAGCCTATTAGGTTACCCGGTTCTTTGGAATCCGGGCCAGAAATCGTGTTACCAGAAAGCGCTTCACGTGACTACTACCAAAAAGTAAAAGCCGAAGCTGAGGCGGCGGCACAGGTACAGATTGACGCAATGGATCGCGTCATTATGAAGATGCGTGAAATGTATGGCAACCGTGCCTTTACAGAGAACGCGTTTAATCGAAATATGACCACGGCGGCAGGGGGTAATAAAGCCTTTGCTTCTACATTTGGAATGAACCAGCAGGATCAATTTGATCTTATGCAAAGTTCAGGACAGATCAAACGTCTGCCAACCGGTAAATTCCAGTTTACAACTACAACTCCACAGGACGCACGTGCTGAGCAAGAACGACTAAAGTTAATAGACGAAATGGTCGAACACTTGGTCTCTCTTGGGGCTGCTTATGAAGATGCTCGTAAACATGCTGAGGCGTACTATCAGGGTGGCACTGGAAAAAGATTACCTAATCAACCACCAGCACAACCTAAACCAACTACAGAAGAAGACCTTCGTAAGACCTTATTAGAAGGCGGCGGCCTAGATAAATTTTTCGGTAATCCGCAGCGTTTAGAGCAGTTCAAATCTCGTATTAATGATTTAGGTATAAGTTTAACGGATTTGAAACGTGCTTCAACTGACGTTGCTTCTGGTATTACCACAATGTCCTTTGAAGGTGTTGATAAGAATCTTGGTATGATGCGAAATGCCACTGTCTATGTAGACGAGTTTGGTCGCGTCGTAACTCACAACACTTCAAAAGTTAAATCCTTTAACGACATCATTACACAAAACATTGATAAAGTTTTGATGTGGGCAGTAGCATTGGGCGTAGTTTATGGCTCAATGCAAAAGATTGGTGAACTTGTTGAATCGATGAAGAAGATTCAAGAAGCTATGACCGACATTAGTATTACTTCTAAAGCTAGTGCTGACGGTCTTGAACTTGTTTACCAAGAAGTATTAAAAATCTCACAGGCAACAGCTACAGATTTAAGTGGTGGTTTGACTTCATTCAACCAAGCATTACGTGCTACAGGTAGCATGAAAGATGAGCCAGCCCGTGTAGCGATGAGCTTGAAACTATTAACAGATTCACTTACACTAGCTAAGTTGGCAGGTTTAGACACCAAGCGAGCGATGGACTTGTTGATCGCTGGTTTGAAACAACTTAATATGCCAATGGATGCGGGTGGAGCACTATTAAACAAATTCCAAGGAATTGCTAACCAAGCTAACTCATCTTTGGAAGATATGGCAACTACCTTCGCTATTACAGCGGGGGCAGCTGATGATGTTGGAGTTAAAGTTAATGACTTGGTAGCTTTGATTGGCGCTTTCTCGGAAGCAACCTCCCTATCTGCTACTGAAACTGGTAACGCTTTGCGTGCCATGTTCTCTAACTTTACACAACCAGCTGCAATTGCAACCTTGACTAAATACGGTATTGCTGTACAAGACGTTAATGGTGAGTTTAAGTCATTTATTGATGTATTCCAGCAAGCCTCTGCCTTGGCACGTTCAGGTGTTTTGAATGACCGTCAAGTATCAGAAATTGCTAACGCTTTGGGCGGTGGTTCACGTAGACAGGCGCAGGTAACTGCCTTGTTGACAGTTGCTCCACGCCAAACAGAATTAAAAGATTTCCTTGATCAAGGTAAAGATGCCGGATCAGTTCAAGACGCTTTAGCTCAAAAGACCGGTACATTAACCGCTGCACTTGAGAAAATGCAGAACTCATTCGATAACTTAGGTAAGACACTTGGAACAGAAGGCGGCTTCTTAGACGCCCTAACTTCTATGGTTAATCTTTTAACCAAAGTTATCGATCTAGCATCACAACTAACTAAAGCACTTGGTCCTGGACTACCACTACTTTTAGGGGGTGTAGCTCTTACCTCAGTGCTTAAGGGTCAAGGCCCAGTTCTAGGTAANTATGGTGGCATGTTGGCCGGAGCAATTGGATCACCCGTTGGTGGTTTGATGGGCGCTGGTTCAACAGTTGCTAATACAGTTAGTTATCAGATGGGTGATAACGGCAAGAACTTGGGACAAGCTTTAACTAATTCAACTATGTGGGCAGGAGTAGGTACTACCCTTGGTAAGAATGCACTAAACTCCTTACTTCCAATTATACCATTATTTGCTGGTAAGTTCATGGAATCAACTCAAACAGGCGACTGGTCAGAAACAGCTGGTATGGGACTTGGCGCAGCTTTTATGGGGATGATTTCAGGTAGTGCAGTATGGGCGATGGTCGGAGCGTTGATTGGACAGGCGATTATGAAAACTATCCAAGACAATGCCAAGGTAGCTGCGGCTGGTGAAAAAGCTAAGGCAACACCACTTCCCGAAGTACCGGCTGTTGGTGCTCCACAGGAAATTTACAAACAAACTGAGGCGTTACGTACCCAACTAGAGAATTTACAAGGCGCGGATGTAAACACAGAGAGAAAGATGTCTTTGTTTAGATTTGGTACAGACTCAGGCGCTAAGATTTTGCCGATGCTGGCTGAACGTTACAAAGAACTTGAAAAAACCATGTCACCAGAAGAAGCCTTTTCTAAGTTACAAAACCAACGTTTTGTTTACAGTAAAGAAAAGAACTTCCTTGGACAAGATGTTGAAAAGTCATTTACTGGTACACAAGGTTTTAGTCAGGAGACTTTACAGAAATTCTCAGATGGTACAAGTCGCCTAAACCAGTTCTTAGAAGTTTTAACTAATTCAAACATATTGGGTCAAGGCATGACGCCTGATCAACAGGTATTGTTGAATAATAAAGCATTCGTAACTGCTAAGACCGCTTTTATGGGAACGCCTCAAGATATTGCCTCAGCTTCGGCTCAAGGCGACTTGATTGGTACACCAGAATATAAATATAATCGTCAGAAGAGATACGAGTTCGCTGAGCAGTTGACTAAGGGTGAAATTAATCCCGGTGACTATAAACAGCGAGTATCGTCACTATCTTCTTCCGGTTTGATTGCTACAAACGTCTTAACATCTTTGAACAAGGATATTAATCCAGAGAATGTTAAGAAATATGAAGAAGAGTGGCTACGTTTGAAAGACGTAATCACACTAGCTGATGAAGGCACACAAACCTATCTTTCACAGGCTGCTACAGACTTAAATACAGCCAAAGAAAAGTTAGACGACTTACTTAAGAAGCAAGAACAAGTAAACCGTGGATGGGCTACAACGTCCATGCAGGGGTTTGAAAACCTTCCAGAACGAATTCAGGACACTGCTACCGAAGTTGAAATTCTAACTAACCAGATGAATGGTTTAGTTGACGCAGCCGAAGCAGCAGGTAAAGCAGCAGAGTTTGCTTTCAAAGGTTTCTCAGATTACTCTAAGTACAGCGCCTCTGAACTTGACGCATTTGTTCAACAGGCACGTGGGTTACAGGAAATCTATGCTAAGCAAACGAATACTGACTTACAAGAACTGATTAAGAACGCGCCTGACTTTGTAACAATGGACAAGGATAGTTTCAAGACCCGTGAAGGCTTGAACCAGCAATTCCTTGACACCGTGCTACAGCAATATGACGAGTTTAAGACTCAGATGGAAGAAAAGATGAAGTTTAACTTCAAGTCACTTCGCAATCTTCCAGTTGAGATGGCTCAGAAATTGCAACAGGCGATGAACTACTACACTAACCTATTGAAACAATATGGTTTTAATGATAAGAACGAAGCGATTACAGTTTTGTTCAAAGATAACCAAGTTGGACAGTTGGTTGGGTCTCAGACTGCATTACAATTAGCTTTGGAAGATTTAACTGAGGTTGAGAAGAAGAAACTAGATGGTGTTTATAACCTTCCATCTGGTGCAACAGCTTACATTCCTTTGCAGGCTGGACAATTGTTGTCTGAGTACACAAACAATACAACTCCAACCTCTAATGTTAATTATGGTGCAACACCAGCCGCGCCACCAGCCGTGGGCAGTTATCCATTAGGTCAAGCATCTGGCGGCATCACCTTTGAGCAGTACCTAAAGATGAAAGAACAAGAGATGACCCCGCTACAGAAACAGGCCGAGAGAATTGGCAACATTAAGTATGCAGGTTGGTCACCAGAAGGCTATAAGGAAGAAAATCGTCCTTATTGGGAAAAATACTCAATGGATAAGATGAATGGACAATCTCCACCACCTACCATGAGTAAAGAAATGGACGCTAATTTCAAGGGTATGGATATGCTTGGCAACATTATCAAGCAACTATACGGTTCGTTTGCACCATTTCTAAAGATTTTGGCTGGATCAGCTGTAGGTAGTATGTTACCAAACACACTATCTGGTGCAGCTGGTGGAGCTAATGGTGCGGCCAATGCTGGTCAAACATTACGAATTAACATTCAGCCTGAAAAGCAAACAATTGAAACAACTGTTAGCATGAATATCAACTTAGATTCACGCCGTCTATGGGAAGGCATGAAGAAAGTTGCAATGGCAGACTACGCTCGTCTAACTGCTTCGGTAGGAGACAGCCAGCGTAGTCGAGGAAACGTAGTATGAGCGCAAGTATTTGGAAAATCGGCGGCTACGACATCATCGTAAATGGTGATGGTGGTAAGCCCGATCCTAAGATTTCAGAACATTATATACTTGATGGTCACGAGTCGGTATTACATTACTTTGGGTACGGGAGTCCTTCCCGTACCCTAACCGGCCATTTACTTGATACCTCAGATGATAAACCTGACATCGACGCTTTATGTGAGACAGCCACACCGTCAACACTAACAAGCGATCAGGGGTCAGAGGGTACTTGGGTAATTATGTCAATTCAATGGCAACGTGTACCAGATATTAAACGCACTAAACCAGTGTGGCGATTTACGATGGAACTAAAGAAGGCGTAATTATGCTTCGTGAAGACTTATACGCCTCTATTCCAGATGTGTCTGGTATTGAACAGATTAATATCTCTGAGAGTTACGGACAGACTTCGGCAGTTGCTACAGTAGTCTGTGATGACACCAATCTAGACCTTAACTCTCCAATCTCGATTTCGATTGGGTATCAAGATAATCACCATCAAGTCTTTCAGGGGCGTATTAAAAACGTTACTCGTAGTCGAGCTGAGGGCACATATAAACTAACCTGCCGCGATACTTTAATAGACGCCTCGGATTTGTTTATAGTTGCTCCCGATCCTGAAACACCTTGGAGCAGAACAAACATCAGTGCCGAGGACTTGGTTGGAGCTTTACTGGCGGAAGCTGGTATTACTAACTATGCCCCTAATGTGCCACTAAGCTTTACCTATGCTATCAGTGCTCCGATTGAGTTTAACTTTGTTTCAGCAATGGACGCAATTGGTGAGGTTTGTCGTACCCTAGTTTGGCATGTTTGGGATGATAATGGAACTATTCGTTTCTCAGATGTCAAACCTTATTGGCGCTCAGAAAACGATAAGTTTATCGAGTATGGAACACATGGTTTTCCAGATGACCCAATCTCGCACTGTTTAAGAACTGGTGTAACGATTGAACCCGGCCCACTACCTACTTTGAAGCCAATTATAACCTCTATCGAACGTAGTTATTCAGATGATGATTTGCGTAATCGAGTAGTTGTTTTTGGGCGCAATAACATTTCGGCTACAGCGCAAGTTGCTAGTCCTTATCTACCACCCGGATTTTATAAAACTGCGGTAATCGCATCGCAGTTAATTGATTCTGGTGGGATGGCTAATCAAACCGCCTCTTTTAACTTGTCAAGGTTTAATAGATTAACTGAAACTTGTCAATTAGATTTGTTGGGCGATCCAGAGATTAGAGCTAGACAATTTGTAGAAATTAATGAAACAACAACTGGTACAGAAGGCTATTGGTTTGTAGAAACCTGCAACCATGTTCTAAGTGCCGGTGGGTATGTAACAAGGATAAGTGTACGTAAATGATTTTTGATATTGATGCACAGGTAATTGTCGGGGATACAATTGATTTATCACCTTTCGTGATTTCATATACACGTACCCAATCCATGTGCAATATATCACACACGGGTACGGTAAGGTTATCACCAAATGTTTTGCAATACTTGGACTTAAACAATATTGATGTTCAAGTTTACCAAGACTTTAGAATTATTGAGTATGGGCAGACTGTTTTAACTGGATACGTATCTAAAATTGATAAAGTACGCAACCCTGCTACAACTGTTTCCCTAGTGTTTTCAGACAAATATAAACGCGCCAAGGATTACTACATTGATGATCCAGATTTTCACACAAACAACGAGACGCTTGGCGCAATGTTCCTTTATCTAGTTGGTTTAGCTGGGTTGGATGGGGTTGTGGATAGTCCAGAACTCAATTCATTAGTATTACCACCCGGACAACCATTAGGACTAAACACAGTAGATGGAGCAATTGCTTTAATTGTTGGCTATGGTTCAGCCGCCATTTACACAGACGGCAATGGAGTAGTTCATCTTAGAAAAGGTGGACAAGGGTCAGATTTGCAGTTTTCAACTGGCCCAACTATTCCAGACCAGCCCGCAACCCCTATGGAAATTACCCAAGGTAACGTCATGGCTGGATCATACGTCCTTTCAGACGAAAATGCTCGTGACACCGTATCCGTTTGGGGGTATGGGATTGCTAACCCTTACAATCAGGAAATACAGGATACACGCATTGTGTCTAATCGTTACAAAGATTTAGGCTTACCCGTAGCGAAGACGGCGGTATATTCGTCATCTTTGATTCAGACACAGCAAGAAGCTGACCGTTTAGCTTCTGAAATGATTAATGAACTAGGTAAACTAGAAGAAACAATTACAGTTGACTGTCAGGGCGATCCTCGTGTCACCGTGCTAAAGAAAGCACCAGTCAATATTAACTTAGAAACCATAACCTTTTCAGCTATCAAAAATATTACCACAGTTGTAGGTAATCTATCAGCTGAAGGCTATACAATGGTAGTTACTTTTGACGAGTTCTGTCCAAAGTTTGCTGGATGGTCATTAGCTCAAGTGCCACTGATTATCTACGCTGGCACAACTCGTTTCGGGGTGTATAAATCATTGGATGGTGGGCACACATGGTTTGAATATAATGCAGGCTTACCAACTACGCCTAAATACGTGGCCGCACTTGCTACCACTGAAATGGATGAAGTGATGGCTTTGATTAACGGCCAGATTTGGTATACAACAACAAGCGGATTCACTACCAGTGGTTTATGGGTACGTAAAAGTCCATTTGGTGAAGTTCCAACACTTGAGCCGTCGTACCGATCAGCTGGTCGGTATATTACCGTAACTTCGAGTGGACAAACTTCGGGCTGCTTTAATGTGTTAATGTCGGCGGCTCGTTATCGTGATATTATTAGTGGACAGTGGTACGATCCACGCCCTGAGTGCCGCTCATGGGTTTATAGTACCTCAAATGCTGGACATTCATGGACAGGTACATTAATTGCTGATGGCAGTGACCGTAGTTTTTATGGTACAGCCATGAGCTCACGTTACTCAGTGCCATATGTTCTTACTAATCGTGGGGCACAAGACGTACCAGCCCCTTATCCAGCACGGGTTGAAAAAGGCCCAATGGAACGCTATGCTTATTATAGTGCGTACACTGGACAAGGCTCAGTTTGGCACACAACTGTTTCCAACCCAATGGAAATGGGTGTTAGAGACTTTGATCTTTACACCGATTATCGACCGGGTATGTATGGGCCAGTTACAGGTGGTGACGCACTATATTACCAGCGCAGAATTGGTTGGCCGATTTACTGCATTATGCAAAAGCCATTTGATCCATCATACGAACTTGCCGGTCTAGCATGTCACTATCAGTACAGTATTTATGATTGCCCTTCCTTTACACCCCTTAGCGAATTTGCAATGAGTGATATGTACGGTGAATTTGGTTATCGTAACTGGGCAGGTTCATTATTGATTGGCGTATGGTATCAAGGAACGTATCCTTTTACTGGCTACGATCAAGTTCATGGAAACGTACAATTAACTACACAAGCACAACAGTACATCACCTGTGCAGAATGGGGCATTCTAGGCGAACCAGGACTTTATGGAGACGGGGAAGCTGGATCAGTTGGACTATCATTTATTGCGACTTACTTCCATACAATTCCGGGCCAAACTGAGAAAAATAGACTTCAAGTAACTACAGGGTGTAGACGTTACGTACCAGAAACCAGCGATGTTAATTACATCACTTTTAGTGCTGGTACATTGTTTTGGGACTTTTTAGGAGGGTCAGCATGAGTGCTCCATCAGGATTATTTCCACCTGTTTTAACATCGGGTACTCTTTTTTCTGGATACCCATTTTTTAGTGTTGATCCGGGTGATGCGTACCTAATCACTTTGATTAGTGGTGACTACAATACTACTGGGCGTATCTTTGAATCTCCAACCGATCTCTTTGTTTATCGTTTAGGCTCAATCCTAATGTGGGACGGTTCAACAGACTTTAATCGTGTGGGAAGTGATTGTGCAGCTCTCTGTGAAACAGCTAGTGGCATACTGATTGCAGCTGCTAATGACGTTTACCGAAAAACGTCAACTATTAGCACTGCACAACATGACAGTCCAATTGTATCAGGATGGCGACAGGAAACAATTTTATCCGGGTATTTAACTCGTGATAGCATGTCGGACGATAATTATTTTCGGGATGTACCAACTCTATTTGGTAACTATTTTGCTAATTCATTTCCTAGAATTGTACGAAATGATAGTAATGGTCGACCATTAGGCAGCGTCTCTAAATCAGATGCAGGTATAACTCAAATTACGCCTAACATTGCTCAAATTACAGACATCGAGGCAGTATAATGTTTATTGTAAATGATTTAGGCGAACAAATTATGCGGGAGATCGACGCATCTAGCCGACAGTTCTTGGTTAAATCGTTGAATCTCTATCCACCGGGTGGAGTAGTAGGACAACTTCCTCAAACGGCCATCTTTTTTGATGCGGTTGAGGCAGCTGATGCTACGATTCCAGCTAGTGGAGCAAGTTTACTAACAAACTTAAATCGAATCCGTGCTGGTACATCACTTGGTGACCATATTATTCTACAGCGCCACCTTTCATCGGGATTAATTGTCCCAACTGAAACACGCATGACAGTGCAGGAATCTGATGGTTCACCAATTCTAACCGATATTCACACGCTTGTATTTACAGACGCCGACCTAACATTAGTAGACGTAGGTACAGCACAAGTAGATATTCGCACCGCTTGGATTGAAGATTTGTTGAATATAACTTCGGGCTATATCACTAGAAGTTGGTTCATAAATGGTGCGGTTGTGAGCGGAGTTAGAAATCCAGCAGGCGTCTTTGAAATTTTAACTCCGGCAGTTCTAGCTGGAATTACGGTTATCGCTGATATTCCAGGCAATGAAAATCTAGGTATTAGACTTATTTCATCTACCAATGGTACAACGTGGTCAACACTTGGCACAGCAACACACCCTAGTGGACAGCATTATGGACACTACTCAATTATGGACGAAATTCCTTCTGGTACACTAATTGGTTTTGAGATCATAGCTGCGCCAGAATTACCGGTACAGCCTTTTGAAAATATAACAGTCGTTATGCGAACGGTCGAGGTTGGCATTGGAAATAACGCGGGAGCTAGTTTACCAACATTTACTCCTCGTCGTATACCTTTTGCAGACAATACAACCGGCCTTCTAACTGAATCATCACGCCTAAACCATAGTCGTACTAACGGCGGAGATATGGTGGTGGTTGGCGCAGATGATTATACCTATGTTGGTGGAACGCTCGAAAAAGTTGGTGTTTGTGTTATTCGTGATGACGTAGACGGCGGATTTATTCAGGAAACCTATTCCAACGGAACATACTCTGCTAGCTACTCAGGCTTACGCGCACGCGGAACACACACGAGTCCAGAAGCAGTTCAGAATAATGACGTACTATTTCGTTTTACTGGACGTGGTTATACATCAACTGGTTGGTCACCAGCGCCTAATTTTCGTATTGAGTCTCGTGCCACCCAAGATTGGATTGGTGCGGGCTGTGGTACACGTTGCATTATTGGCATTACACCAAATGGACAGACGACCACGACCGACATGCTTCAAGTAGATGAGACCGGTTTAACCAGTCTTGTTAATGTTGTAGCTGGACAGGACGTGATCGCTGCTCGTGACTTACAAGGGTTAGAGGCAATAATTACTGGTAGTGATGATACAGGCTATCCAGAAACAAATGCCACTCTTAAAGCAGTTGACCCTACTGGTAAGCTTTATTGGGATAAACTATTCTATAGTTATGCTAATAAGACTGGTACGCAAACAATCGCTAATGGGTTTGAAGAACCGATTTGTTTTGACAATATCGTCTCTGATCAATATGCTTGCATTTCAAATAGTTGTCCCTATTGGACATACACAGTTCCCCAAGACGGTACTTATAGAATTGATTTTTCAGTTCTTGTATATGCCGGTATTACAGGCGGAGAAACTTATAACTCAGGGGATAAACTAGAAATCTATCTATGCAACAATGGAAATAGGGTGATTTGTTTAGGTATAATTAACATTGACCCTAATAAACCAATTAGCGAATTAAGAAATGCTTCTTGTACTATACCTTGCCAGTGGTTAGACCAACTTGAAGTTAGATTAACAAATAGCTCATCGATTGCCAGAACGATTTCAGACGACAGTCTATGTACCTATTTTATGGCAACAAAGGTTAAGTAATATGATATATAATGATCAAGTTTTAGGTAGTCCACTAATTCAGTATACCTCAGAGTATGCTGATTTAATGGGTATCGTGTCAGAAGTAGGCGCACTAGCTTTTGCTACTGATTTAGATGCTTTGTTAGTTTATACAACTTCTGGTTGGATGCCCGTTCAAGGCGGTGGTGGCGGGATTGGAACTGAAACTGACCCAATCTGGAACGCCAATAAAGACAACTATACTCTAATAGATGGAACAAGAGCGTTTACTGGGGTAGTTAATGGTATTACACCAGTTTCTCCAAATAATCTAGCTACTAAAAACTACGTTGACCTAGCAATTGCCGGGATGAACTTAGAATTTTATTTACTAGATGCTGCGTCTGGTATTGGTAGCTATAAATTAACCTCTACTTCTGTCGGGGGAGTTACGGAAAAAAGTGTAGCTGTTTCTGGCTTAGATACAGGAGATCACGATATACAGGGGTGGGTTAGTCCAGCAAGTTTTGCTCCTACTAAGCTGATTCACGGAGTCTATGAAGGACACTTTCACGTAGAAAAAACCGCTGGAACAAAGTCTGTTAGATTTTATTGGAAACTAATTGAGCATAAACTCGACAATTCTGAAATAGTGATTGCCACATCAGAAGTTAGTGATGTAGTAACTGCAAAGACATCGTTTGAGCTTTACCTTGCTATGACGGATGATTATATACTCTCATCCGGTAGTAGAGTAGAAGGTGAAGTTTGGGCGTCTGTTTCGGGTGCTGGTAGTAATGCTAGTGTAGCAATTTATTATGAAGGTACTACATATTCGCGTTGGTCAACTCCAACCAGTATAGAAATAACTTCTGAAACTCTAGTTCCATATGTAGGGGCTATTTCCGATATAAACTTAGGTTTACATAATTTAACTACGTCGGGTATTATAACCGCACCAAATATTCCAGATAGCATTTTTGATCTGCCAGAATTTCCATCAGACCCAAATATGGACGCATTTCTAAAGTGGAATAACACGCTTAATGATCTAGAATGGTCATTAGTACCTAGTGGTGGTAATGGTGACGTAGTTGGCCCAAGTAGTGCAGTAGACGGGCATTTGGCAGTTTTTGATGGTACATCTGGCAAGTTAATAAAGGACGGTGGGTCACCATCCGCGCCTGTTAATTTTCTAGTAATACAGGTATTTAGTTAGGAGACACTATGGCAACAGCAGTTAAAAGAATATTAAGTGGTAGTACAAATGGTAGAGGAATCAAAGTTGCGGCGGTAGCAACAGCCGGGACAACTATTCATACCGCAGTAGCAGAAACAACTCCTGGTACTTATGATGAAGTTTGGATTTATGCCTACAACTCAGATACAGTAGATCGAACTCTTACAATAGAGTTTGGTGGAACTACTGCACCAGATGACAATATAACTGTTACAGTGCCATTTAAGTCTGGATTAGTTTTAGTAGTTCCAGGATTAATTCTACAGAATGGTTGCGTAGTTCGTGCCTTTGCATCTGTCACAAATGTAGTAGTTGTTTATGGCTATGTTAATGCGATAACAGATTAATATGTTACAAGTAAATAGAAACAGAATTAGAAATACAGGTCTAATTGATGATACAATTAGACCTTGGCGTCCAACAATGGTAGCTGGGCTACAGTGGTGGCTTGCTGCTGACCATGTTTCTGGTGTTGCAGATGGCGGGGCTATGTCTGCGTGGAATGATAGTAGTGGTAATGGATACAACCTAGCACAAGGTACTCCGGCAGCTCAACCGCACTGGCAAGACAATATAATTAATGGAAAGCCAGTTGTTCGTTTTGATGGCGGTGACTACATGAGTGTTGGTAATGTATTTTCGATTGGAGATACATTAACTATTATTGTGGTACTACGTAAGAATATAACAACTCGTGCTACAATACTAGGTCAGGAAAATACAACGGGTGCTTTTCAGTTTGAAATTAATTATGGTATTGATGGCGCAGTCGGAACAATTATCAACACTACTTTCATAAGTTACGGTAGCGGAGCTACTAGACCTGCTAATACGCCTAATATGATCACCTACACAAGAAACGGTGCAGGAGATACCCACGCTGAATATGAGATGGGAAGTCCTATAATTCTTGGAACACACAATACTACCTCATTTACTGGAAATGGCTCAAAATATATTGGTCGTAGAGGCAACGCTTCTCAAATGTACGTTGGAGACATCGCTGAATTAATGCTTTGGAGTACCTGTCTCACTGCTGACCAATTAAACGATGCCCATGTTTATCTAGCCAAAAAGTATGCACTATTAAACTATAAAGGACTATATTAATGTCAAAATTATCAGTACATTATAATGATCAGGGAAACAAGAAAGGGTTTGGAGACTTTCTTAAAAGCGCCAAACCAGCAATTGTGTATTCTGTTAATGGTAATATAAAACCAGACATTATTAAGAATAGTCCTAATACCAAATTAGTCTACCGTAGACAAACTGGAACTTTTCATAGGTTACCAGATAACTTCTTTTTAGATAATCCAGAGCAAAATGCTACTGACTGGTTATTAAACATTAAAGACCCTACCGATCAAGACAGAAGTCAAATAGAAAACTGGTTATTAAATCCAGCAGACTATTATGATCCTTTGAACGAGCCAGTACCACAGACCGTTAATGAAGCGGAATATCTAAATCGCTGGATGATTAAAGCCCTAGAGATTGCTCATAGTCACGGATTAAAACTAGCGCTATTCTCGTTCGCTTTTGGAACACCTGATTATGGAATCTGGCAGTATTTAATCCAAGCATTACAATTAGGAAAACAGTATGGTGCTATTCTAAGTTTACACGAGTATAGTAAATCCGGGCCAATGATGGAAGCGGTTGATAAGGAGTTTGTACTTAGATATAGAAAAGTATATACTCTATTACCGGATAGTGCTAAACTACCATTAATTATTAGTGAAGCCTCCCCGGATAACGGATATGGAATGACTTTTTATGGTCAGGCGTGGGTAGATGATATGGCTACCTATGATGCAGAGTTAATGAAAGATTCTTTTGTTTTATCTGCGTGTGGGTTTCAGTTGGGTGGAAATGAGAGTAACTTAGTAGATGCTCTACCAAATCTAACTCAATATATAGTTGATCATCCAACTCCACCAATCGAGGAAGAAATGAAGTTAAATTATGTAGTAACTGGTTATCTTGCTCCTCAAAATGCAAGTATTGAATTATTAAAGAAAATACAGGACGATGCCTATGCTACCAAATCGACCGTTGGACAATCTGCGGACGATATTCGAGCATTAGTTACTTTAGGATTACCGGGCAGTAAAGCGATCATCTACGATCCTGAAAGTTGGCCCGGTGGTAAAGATGGTATTACTAGATTCTTTTCTGGTTGCCAGCTAGAGTTTCGTTATACACAAACTCCACCGATTTCATTTGCAAGTCCAATTAAGGACGTTCCATACAGAGTAACCAGCCATTTTAATGAGCCTAGAGCATATGGCAATAAGCTGCACGAGGGCATGGATTTAGATTGTTGGGACGACACTAAAGCCAAGGCAGTAAACGTCTACGCGGCTTTAGGCGGCGTAGTTGAGGACGTAGTAACTGTGTGGTCTGGAACAGGGTATGGAATTCACGTCGTAGTTAAGCACGATTGGTATGGAACTACGTATAAAACATGGTACTGTCATCTAGCTTCTACAAACGCAGTTAAAGGTTCAGTAGTTCATCAAGGAGATTTACTAGGTGTTGGTGGTTCAACTGGAGCTAGTGAAATCCATCTACATTTTATGATACAAAAGATTCCGGGCGGCTTGTCTGGATATGTTACTCCATACGTAATTGATCCAGAACCTATTACCATTCCTAATACAGTCTCTCAAGGTTTTCCAGCCAAGCGTGGTGTAGGAATGGGTAATCGGGCCATCTTAACTTCTAAGGAATTAGAGGCAATTAAGGTAAGTAAAGTAGATGGATTTTTAGCGCTGACTATGCCGAGTGTCTCTGAATCACAGCAAATTGTAGATCAAGTCAAATCAGTAAATCCCAATACGTTCATTGTTGGAAGGTTGTTTTTTAGTGCAGACTATCAAAATAGAACTTTATTTAGTCCTCAGGATTTTGTATCTTACTGCAAAAACGGTTTGGATGGCCTTTACTCGAAAGGCGTGAGATACTTCCAGATTCATAATGAACCAAATCTTGAGCAGGAAGGCATGGGCTGGAATTGGTACAACGGTGTAGGATTCGGCAATTGGTTAGTTAGTGTACTCAATATATTGAAGCCAATGTATCCAGAAGCTAAATGGGGCTACCCCGGCTTATCTCCACAACCTAACACAGAAAAGTTCTGGCAAGATTCAAAGTTCGCTATGGACAAATGTGATTGGGTTGGAGTACATGCTTACTGGCAGTTTAGGGGCACTACTGGGTGGGGAATGGAATCTCTGGACGGAGGTTATCATTACAAAAGACTAAGTACATCAAAACCTATAATGATCACTGAATTTAGCAATAATTCTGGTGCTGTAAGTTATGATGCAAAAGGTTTGGAGTATAAAGATTACTATAAGTTAGTAAACATTCCCGCCTTTAGTTTCTGTCTTAGTTGGAACTCCGATCCTAACAAAGAGGGTTGGGTCTATAGTAACGCTGTAACAAATATTCCAATTAAGGTAGGAACATGATGAATTTGTTTAGTTATGGAGATTTTGAACGCTGGCTAATTATAGGATTGATTATATTATCTACCTATCTACTATGGTCAAATAAATGCCAGCTATATGATAATCGTACTAAGTTATTATTAAGTATTCCGCGTGTATATCTAATCTTTTATGAGTTAGTTATTATCTTCGACGTTTACACAATTAACGGCGGATTTAGTGACCTCGTTAAAACAGGTATCGGGGGCGTCTACGGACTACTAATTTTATTTGGTGTAGAAACATATGTGAGATGGGTAAATAAGAAATACGGACGACACTAAATTATGGACTTTCTCAAAGATATTCAATGGGGTAACGTTTTTACAGTGATAACCCTATTTACAACATTCCTACTAACTATGAGTGATATTAGTAAGCGCAGAGCAGATAATATTGCCAAGTTGGCTGAGGCTGACAAATTAAAAGCGGATTCCAAGGTAAGTGACGTAACTGCTGACACACAAATGATGTCACAAATCAAACAAGCTTCAATTGATCTCTTAGAGCAATTGAGAAAGGAAAACGCAGAAACCCAAAAAGACATTCTCGATCTAAAACAGTCCATAAAAGATTTGAAGACTAAGCTTCTTTGCTATGAAAAACTACTAAAGAAGTTTGATATTGATTACAGCGAGTGTGGTGGATCATCCTCTGGCCCACTTAATAAGGAATAAAATGACTAAAATATTAAATGTTAGGGATGCTAATACAGGACATATAATTCCAGTAGATTTAGATAACCCTTCTGGAACTCTCTATGTGAATGACGACGACACCGGAGGTTTAGTTCCAGTTGTTCTAGGAGGTAGTGGATCAAGTATACCAGTAGGTTCAATTGTTGACGCGGTGAGTAATCCTGACCCAACTAAATATTTGCAAATGAATGGACAGTGGGTAGTGCGGTCAGCATGGCCTGCATTAAGTGCCTTAATACCGGCTAGTCAACCACTTGCACCGTGGGAATTTGGTACACTACCATCTTCACAAATTTGGTCTAAGCTAGCATGGAACGGTTCAATTTTCTGTATAGTAACTAATTCGTTAGGAACTGTTGCAGCTACTTCGTCTGATGGTTTAGCGTGGTCACAACAAACAATGGCAAGATCAGCTACATGGGTAGATATTACATGGGACGGAACAGTTTTTTGCGCTGTAGCTAGTTCTCCCTATGCAAATGTTTCTACTAACGGAGTAAGTTGGTCTGATTCTACAATGGCAAGCAATTCAAGTTGGAAATGTGTTGCAAGTAACGGCTCACGCTTAGTTGCTGTAGCTACGGGTACAACTGCTGGTGGTTATTCTGACAATCATGGAAGTAGTTGGACAGCAATGGATACCGGAATATCAGACAGTTGGGTAGATTTAGTTTGGAATGGTTCTATTTTCTGTCTAGCAGGTGGCGGCGGGACAGTTCTAATTTCCAGTAATGGGATCAATTGGACAAATGTCACGCTTGCAAATACAGTTTATACTATTAAAGGACTCGCGTGGAATGGCTCAGTATTTTGCGCCACCTGTGGTACAACTTTTGGACAAGCAATGCTAGTTTCTAGCGATGGAACAAACTGGCGCGTATTAAGTAACCCTCTATTATCTACTACATCATTAATTTCCTCTCATGGAGATCGGTTCATAGTTTATCATGCAAATGGTGCAGGCTATCTTTCTAATGCAGATGCTACATCGTGGGAGTTTTTCGCTTTACCAATAACCAACTCAACATTTGAACTTGTTAGTTCTGGTAATTACTTAGTAGGTGCGGCATCTACAACAGCAACAACGAGATCAATGAGATCGGCTTATGATACAGTAAATATGTACATACCACACCGTAATCCAGGCTCAGTGTTGCTAAAAAGTTTTATTAGAGCATCTATATAATCTAGGAATTAAACAATGACAAAGATATTAAATGTAAGAGACGCAAACACAGGTAATATTGTTCCTGTGGATTTAGACAGTCCTTCTGGAACTTTATATGTAAACGATGATAATACTGGCGGATTAGTTCCCATTATTTTGGGAGGTGGAGGAAGTGTACCAATTGGATCAATTGTATATGCTCCATCCAATCCAGACCCAGCTAAATATTTAGAAATGGACGGGAGCTGGGTTAGTCGGGCAAGTTGGCCGCTACTTTCAGCTATAAAGCCGTTTCATGACCCATACGCTCCGTGGACGCTATCTGCTGGTACAGGTTTACCAACGAGTGGTGCATCTTATCGTGAGGGGGTGTGGAATGGTACTAGATATTTACTATTGCGTGACTCGTCCAATCTCTGCTATCTATCAACAGACGGCTTGAATTGGTCAACTGGAACTATGCCTGCATCTTCAACGTGGGCGTCAGTAGCATGGAATGGATCAATTTATTGTGCAATTGTTGGCACAAACTCGTCAAATGTGGCCGCTACTTCAAGCACCGGTGCTACCTGGGATGCACAAACTTTACCGGCCTCTACTACATGGACTCAAATCATCTGGAACGGCTCAGTATTTTGTGCGCTCGGTCAGGCAGCCGTAGCCACATCTTCTAATGGTATAAACTGGTCTTTGGGAAGTCTGCCTACTACCAATACTCCGCTGTGGAATAGCATCGGGTGGAACGGTTCGATCTTTGTTGCATTAGGACTTTCATCCTCTTCTACAATGGTTTGTGCCGCCACATCGACTGACGGATTAACATGGACAAACTTTTCTGAGCCTGTGGCTGTAGTGCCACCCTCTCTATCGATGAAAACTAAGATTTGGTGGACTGGCAGTAACTTTACTACACTTGGGCCAGTATGTTCATTCTATTCAAGTGATGGACTTACTTGGAAATTTATAATAACTGGCGAGCAAGTTACATCTATTGGCTATAATGCGTTCGATCCTATTGGTGGATTCCACTGTACATCGCTTACTAATAGTAGAACATTCCTTATGTCGAGAGATGGAAAGGTGTGGTCAAGACATCCGACGAACTTCCTCGGTGGTGGACTTACTGCGCTCATTTATGGTGATGGACGATTCGTTATTCCTACAACTGCCGGGACTGTTTTAACAAGTGCCTATAGTACCACACAGATGTATATTCCGCCATACATCGATTTTATGACGCGGGGAGATTTTGGGACAAAAGGTTACTTACGAGCTGCTTAAAGAATGAAACTAAAAACCCAACCCGACAATTATAGTTGTGGAATATATTCAATTATTAATGCTTTAATGATTTATGGAGAGAATCTTTCCAGAGAGGAAGTAATTAATTTAACTCACACTACCAGAAATGGCACAGATGAGAAAGGATTAATTAACGCCTTAGAAGAATTAGGATATAAATATAAGATATATACTACTAAGAATAAAGATAATGCTTGGCGTTGGGTTTTAAGTAATTCGGCAAACTATCCTTTGATTTTGTACGTTGATAAAGATCACTGGTTAGTCGTTGCAGGAAGAATAAAAAATAAAGTAATCTTATTAGACAGTGTCGATACCGCTCATATCGTAGATAAACAAGAACTCCTCAAGCGGTGGCAGGACACTAACTATTGGGGAATAAAAGTAATATGACATACTATGAAGGTAAGTTATTTAGGGATGAAAATGGTAAGGTGTATTTTAACGATATAGACGGTGAAGGTTTTATTTTACAGAAATTACTTCTGGTAGTGCAGAACCCACAACTACACCCTATAAGGTCTACTTAGCAAAAGTATTACAGTCTAGTACAGATGCGCCAACTGTAACAGTGTTCCAGAACGACATTGTTTGGACACGTTCAGCACAAGGAGTTTATTTAGCAACTCTAACAGGTGCATTTACGTTAAACAAAACAGTTGTATATCCTTTAACTGAACCAATTCTAGCCTACTATGCGTTAGGTGGACATCCCTATGTATATGGGGTGGTTATAAGTGGAATTATTGGAACTGATTCTATTCAAATTACTACTCAGGGATACACCAACACAAATGAGGACGAATTATTGAATACGCGGATTGAAATCTGTGTCTACCCTTAAAGTATACTACGGTCAGGTAGAGACAACCTTGGAAGAGATTGAAAAACTAATGGACGAAGCCTTATTACTCCCTAACGGTGAGTATGTAGAACCTAAACCAGAGAAAAAAGTCAATTTCTACCACCACAATATCTCCCTAGAAGGCACGTAAAGGCCACTAGGACGCGATTTAAGCCACTTTCTAGTCAATTAGGACAGTTATATCCTCTTTTGATTATTAAGTGGCTTTTTTCTTTGTTTTTAAAAATAGGTAATTTAGGGCACGGTTGACTTTTTTCTGAAAAATGAGTTTTCAAACCAGAGGTACACCCCCGGCGCGGCGTCCTGGTCGACATAACACTTTTTTGACCAGGGTGGGGGGGGATTATGTAAAGCAACCATCTATGCGAACCAGACATAACTAACCAGGTGGGGGATAAAAAAGAAAACCAGATGATAATCTCTCATCTGGTATCCTTGCGGGTTTATTATGTTGTGTTTGTCACTTCTTCTTATTGATTCCACCTAGTAGTACAACCGCCGTAAAAATGAGTGCGAAGGCTAACCCTGACAGTATGATGACCTGTGGATTGTATATCATGGGCAATGTAGAGCTTCTTTCTGGTATCGTGACAATCGCGCACCACAGGTCAACGCGCCACCGTTTGACGTTGAAGGCGATTCACTGCTAACACCCTGCCCGCTAGTCGTGCTGGTGTTATATGCCGCACAGTATACCGTGCCATTATACGACCATTGGCTACAATTGGCGATAGCTTCGGAAGATTGGCACGATGTATACTGGCGGTTAATCCCTTGCCCGTCAACGGCTTGTACTGCTACCCGCAATTGAGGCAAACAATAGCCACCGTTGTCATCGCGTACCAG
>JGI20214J51088_10000805_pt1 | contig 21428 bp, 20 predicted proteins | sample WetSurMetagenome_FD_51088 | JGI IMG/M metagenome (IMG submission 51088) | reverse complement strand
ATTCATTGAGATCAACAGGGACGATCTTATATCCACGCAACGCGACCATCTTCCCGAAATGCCCGCTTTTGACTAGTTCAACCGCGGCGACACCATATCGAGTCGCTAGCACTCGGTCATACGCGGTTGGAGATCCGCCACGCTGCACATGCCCAAGGACCGTGAACCGCGTCTCAACATCTAATCGCTTCTCGATTTCTTTGGCAAGACGCTGTCCGATACCACCAAGACGGACATGACCAAACTCATCTTTTTCTTCAGATAAGGTCTCAAAGTGATCCTTGTCACTTGGTTTTGCTCCTTCAGATGCCACCACGATGCTGAACTTTTTTCCACTGTCATGGCGTGCTTTCAGATTTTTACAGACCGCCTCGATGTCGAACGGGATTTCAGGGATCAGTATCTCATCTGCTCCACCAGCGATCCCTGAGACGGTCGCAATCCATCCGGCATGGCGGCCCATCACCTCAAGAACCATGATCCGATGATGAGATTCTGCAGTCGTATGAAGCCGGTCAATAGCCTCAGTCACGATAGACACCGCGGTGTCAAAACCAAATGTGTAATCCGTCCCTGAAATATCGTTATCGATGGTCTTGGGGACACCAACCACAGGGACCCCCATCTTATGTAATTTTAAGGCAACTCCCAGCGTATCTTCCCCGCCGATGGCAATCAGTGCATCAAGCTTTAGTTTCTTCATGTTTGCTAACAGTTTATCGACGTTTTTTTCCTCTTTAAACGGGTTGGTCCGAGACGTGCCAAGGATTGTTCCGCCTTTTGGTAAAATCCCTGAGACATGCTGATCGGTCAGAGGCATGGTATTTCCTTCGATTATGCCTTTCCATCCATCCAGAATGCCGATAACCTCCCAGTTATTTTTCGAGGATTTTCTTACCACTGCGCGAATGACCGCATTAAGGCCTGGACAATCACCGCCACCGGTGAGGATACCGATTTTTTTCATAGACTCCCCAACAGTTATATTTTTTCGAAAATCTTTATCTTTCAACTCTTTAATAATGTATGGTTTTTCTCAGATAAGTTACGATTTTTTTCTGAGAAATGAAAACTAAATATAAGATGACATGATTTCAGGTGAACAGCCAAAGGAAGATGCCATGGAGCCTAAAAAAATCGATATCTCCGGGAATTTCTCTTTCCAAACTATAGATGAACTTTTGACTACATTTCAGACATCTCCTCATGGTCTTTCAGAAACGCAGGCTGAGGAACGCTTGCGCATCTACGGTACAAACGAATTTGCTAAGAAAAAAAAGAAAACCATTCTTCGAAAGATCATTGAAGCACTCATAGAGCCTATGGCTCTCATTCTGATCATCGCGTCCATGCTTTCATTCTTCATCATCAAAGACCCTCTTGAGGCACTAGCGATTGTGGGCGTTGTCATCATCAACACCATCATCAGTCTGATCCAGGAAGGTAAAGCAGAAAAAGCAGCTGAAGAACTCAAAAAGATTCTTTCTCCACAATGCAAAGTCATGCGCAATGGAAACGTCGATGTCATCGCCTCGAAATTTTTAGTTCCTGGAGACATCGTCGTCTTTGAATCAGGTGATATCATCCCTGCTGATGCACGATTAATTGAAGCAACAAACATGTTGGTCGATGAAGCACATCTCACCGGGGAAAGTGAACCTATCCACAAAAACACGCATCAAATCCATGAAGCCGATCTTGAACTGTATGAGATGAAAAACATCGTTTTTGCCGGCAGTAAAATACTCAACGGATTGGGGAAAGCACTGGTTGTTAAAACTGGAAATGTCACGGAGATTGGGAAAATCGCGGTCAATATCCAGGAAGCAAAGGAAGAACGCACTCCGCTGCAGAAAAAGATGGACCGCGAAGTAAAAGCGTTAGTAGCATTGGCTATTGTTTCTCTTGTTCTTGTTTTAGTGATGGGATACATCAGAAATCCAAATGATCTGGGGTTCTCAGTGCTTCTTGCCATCAGCATTATGGTTGCCGTGTTTCCTGAGGGGTTGCCTGCATCGATGACTATTGCGTTGTCGCTTGCCATGGAGCGACTTGCGAAAAACTCAGTGATCGTCAAACAACTGTCTTCAGTCGAAACCCTTGGAAACGTCGATTATATCTGTACGGATAAAACAGGCACTATCACCAAGCATGATATGACGGTAAAAGAGTTTTTCATTGGCACGAAATTTCATGTGATGTCCGATATATTTAAGATGAGTGCGGAAGGAAAATCACCTCTCTTACATGATATCTTTTTAACATCAGTGAAATGCTCTACCGCGCAGGTTGTCGAACAAGACGGCAACGTCGTCAAGGAGCTAGGAGATCCTACTGAGATTGCATTAATCAAAGCATCCATCTTAAATGGGTTCAGACCGAATCATTTTGATTCGTTCAAGATCGTCGACAGTATCCCGTTTTCCTCTGAGTTGATGTTTTCTGCGATTCTTACTCAGGATAGCTCAGGGTTGCAAGACATCTCTATCAAAGGTGCACCGGAAAAGATACTCGCCTTCTGCGACTCTTATTATCTTGATGGAAAAACCCAGCCGCTTGATGAGCATCATCGACACCATATCAGCAAAGAGCTGTCAAACAGATCCGAAAAAGGATTCCGGCTTATCGGCTTTGTAAAAAAATCAAACGTCGGTGCTGTACAGAAAATCAATGTAGACGATCTAAATGGTTTTACCTTCCTTGCGGTCGCAGCTATTTATGATCCTCCAAAGGACGAAGTCAAACAGATGATTCAGGAGACTAAAGATGCGAACATCAATGTGGTGATGATCACCGGTGATAGCATAAAGACCGGGTTTTCTATCGCAGAGAGCGTTGGGATCGCATCTGACTTCAATCAAGCCATCGAAGGAAAGGACCTGGAGCAGATGAGCGATGAAGAGTTCGGACGACATGTCGAGCATCTGCGGGTCTATTCTCGTGTCGCTCCTCTCGATAAACTAAAGATCGTTGAGAAATTACGACAAAAGGACCATATCGTTGCCATGACCGGGGACGGCGTCAATGATGCACCAGCACTAAAAAAAGCGGATGTCGGGATTGCGATGGGCCGTGCAGGGACACAGGTGTCTCAGGAAGCAGCAAATATTATCCTTACCGATGATAATTTTTCTGTCATCGTAAAAGCTGTTGAAGAAGGACGCCGCGTGTATCAGAACCTCAAAAAACTGATTCGATACCTCATCACGAACAACATCGGGAAGGTCGTTGGTGTTCTCATCACACCGCTCTTGGGTTATCCTGTTCCGCTGATGCCGCTTCAGCTGTTGTGGTCGAATGTCGTCATGGAGACGTTCCCTGGTGTCGGAGTGAGCACCGATTCTGCTGATAAAGACATCATGAAACGAAATCCATCGAGGCTGTCAGAGCCTATTATTTCAAGGAAACAGCGGGTGATGATGATCGTCGATGGGATTGTGTTTGGGCTTTCTATTGCAGCAGGTTATATCCTGACGTATCATTATTTACTAGGACAAGGCTCGACCATCGAGCAAGCAAAGCTTTTAGCAGGGACGGTGTCGTTTGCCATAACGCTGCTCTCTCCACAGATCTATGTCTTTATCCTGCGCGAAGGTAAGCTTTTGGAGAAATTCAAACGAAAGAACATTATGTTGAAATCTTTCTTTGTTTTTACGTTTCTGATGATCCTTGCGATCATCTATCTGCCTGGGTTAAATACGCTATTTACCACCGCACCCGTTTTTGATCCGGTGATCTGGGCGATAATATTGGGGTTCTCCGTTCTTACGACTGCGTTGCGGGCACTGCTAGGAGAAAATTTATTCTTTGTACGACGAAGAGATTCGCAGAGCAGTATAAAATCATAAGGACCGTTGAATGAGAACCTCGTTTATTTCTTTAAAAATATATTCTCCGCTGTAACTCATGTTTTTGCTAATTGATGGCGACTCAATGGTCTACAATTTCATCCGTTCTCTTTTCATAGCGAATTTTTCTAATAATTTTTTATAAATACTTACAGACGGTAATAGCTGTATAATACTGATTCCCATCATCGTCACAAGCGACTGCTTTTATCACTTTTTTACCTGAAACTTTCTCATTCCAATTCCATATATACGGTGCTGTGTTATCACTTGCTTGATAGATATCATCAATGTAAAAATCCATACGAGTCACTCGATTATTATACGTAACAGCCTCCACGTCGATATCACCAAAGATAATGGTTTTACTGAATGTTGATATAATTTTTTTATTCGCAATGTAGAAACCTTTGTTTGGTTTGATGATCCCTGTGCTATTATTCACTTCCTTGTAAATAACTTCGACATTATCATCAGAGAGAATATCATTGCCTGTCGCCCACCAAGGAATTGTCCATCCATTTTGGTCAATATCTATTCCTTGATTATAGTATGCTGCCCAGAGGAGTTCAGAGCAGTAAAATTCATGTGCTGTAGGGAACCGAAGACTCGAGTTTGCTATCTTTAAGCTAAACCATGGAAATTTAAAACAAACCTGATACGGTAACCCGATTTTACTTATCGCCCATGCTGCAGCTGCGAGTTTCTGTGATTCATTTGCAGTTTTCACTCTTAAAAAAACCATGTTTTTTGTCCAGTAATAAAAATAAGAATAATCATTCGCACGAACTCCCTGGGCTGCTGCTTCAACAAATGTATTATTTCCTATATAGATGGCACAATGGTCATTATAAGGTCCAAAGAACATCCATTTGTTAGATTCATCCTCTCCTACATCAAACTTCCAATCAATGAAAAGCAAATCTCCTACTTCGACACAATCAGGAACTGATATATCCTCTGTTAAACTTTTTTCATCATCTACTGTAACCGATGATATACGATGCGTTTCTGCGTTATTACCTCTAACGCTTGGTACGGTATTTATACCGGTGAACAACAGTATTACAATCAAAATCAATCCTTTGGTCCGTATATAATTTCGCATAGTTTCCTTTTGGTGTCCCTAAAGAGCTAGATGTGATTCGTAATCCTGTGAATTTATTTAAATGTTATTTAAAAATAATTTTCATAAACGAGCTAGCAATGACCCCCGTATATAACCAGAAAATGAGATAGTGTTATAGTTTTACAAAGCCGGGACCGTAGTAAATCATAATTATATTAAGCTCAACGGTCATTCTTCCTTTTGGATTCTCATGGAAGCAAGACCAACGTACGATGAATACTTCATGGAAATGGCTCATGTGGTTGCGAAGCGTAGCACGTGTTTACGACGCAAAGTCGGTGCAATCCTGGTAAAGGATAAACATATCTTGAGCACGGGGTATAATGGGGCGCCCAAAGGCTTGAAACATTGTTCTGAAACCGGGTGTCTGCGCGAGAATTTGAATATTCCTTCAGGGGAACGACATGAGCTATGTCGAGGGCTGCATGCGGAACAGAACGCGATCATTCAGGCTGCAGTGTTTGGCGTTTCGATTAAAGGATCAGTCCTGTACTGCACAAACACCCCCTGCGTCGTGTGTGTAAAAATGTTAATTAATGCGGGTGTCACCGAAATCACCTACGCAGGCGACTATCCTGATGATCTTGCGAAAATCATGATGGATGAAAGCAATCTAAAAATAAAAAGATTTAAATAATACAATGAGATATAAAAATTTAAGTGAAAAAATTGGAAAAATATATATACTTCAGAATTGATTTATTCCGCGAGGAGAATGTATGAAACGGAAAAAGTCATTCGTATTGGATGATAATGAAAATAAAGCAGTCCAGTTGTTCTCAGAGCTTGGGATGCCCAAGAATCTCGCAAAGACGTTACTCTACATATCTCAGGTGGATGAATGTCGCTCTGCAGACGTTGAACAAGGAGCAGATCTTCGACAACCCGAAGTAAGCGTTGCGATGCAAGAACTCCGACGAAGGGGTTGGGCAAAGAAACGCGATGAAAAAAAGAAAGGGAAAGGAAGACCCGTTCATCTCTACAAGCTCACTGCAGACCTCCCCGCAATCCTGAAAAGCTTCGAAAAGGACAAGATGCGAGAAGTAGAGAACATCAGAACTGATTTGGACCAGCTGCACAGCCTCATTACTTCAATAGAAAAGTAACCATCTCGGGAATCATTCCCCCTGCTTCTTCTAAGCATATCTGCTCAAGNAGAGTATACAAGGAACTCAGGTGATTCGTAAGTGATGCACAGAGTGAAAAATATTTTTAACAACAGCGAAAAGATTGTTGATTGCATTCTGCTCAAAAATGCTTCAGCACCATTCGTCGATGATAACTTCTTTTACGTAACCGGCCTTGAACAAGGATTGTTCGAAGGTTCCTGCGCGGTGCTCCGTTCTGATGGTGCGCTTGATATCTTGGTTTCTGAGCTGGAGGCAGAAGGTGCACGAAAATCCACGGCACATCTTATTATCTATAAATCAAAGGATGAATATGTAACAGCACTGAAACATCTTATGCCATCCTATCAGACCATTGGGGTGAACGCAAGCGGTCTATCGTATCGCGAACTCACCAGACTTACTGAGACGTTTCCTCAGACCACCTTCGTCGATGTATCAGAAGCATTTTTCAAAACACGGCTCATTAAAGACGAACAAGAAATTCATCATCTCAAGCAAGCATGCAAGATTGCTGATGATACCATGGCAGCACTCCCTGATCTGATCAGCTTAGGAATGAGTGAAAACGAACTTGCTGCAGAAATCAACTATTCGCTCCAAAGTCTTGGCGCAGAAAAACCCGCGTTTGATACTATCTCCTCATTTGGTAAGAACACCGCAGAACCACACTATGGTCATGGCGATGTGAAACTTGAGAAGGGGAACCTTGTGTTATGTGATTTTGGTGCATGCTTCAAAAAATATAACTCTGACATCACCCGTACGGCTGTCTTTGGACGGGCAAATACGCAGCAGAAAGAGATGTACGAAACAGTGCTCCAGGCACAACAGATCGCTTTTGATGCAATAAAACCTGGGGTTATAGCAGGCGATGTTCATAATGCGGTCAGCTCTTTTATTGATGCGACAAAATTCAAGGGAAGATTCATCCATTCCACTGGACACTCCCTTGGTCTAGCTGTGCACGACGGAGTTGGATTTTCACCAGATAGCACCATGGTGCTTAAAGAAAACATGATACTGACCGTTGAACCCGGCATCTACATCCCAGGATTTGGTGGGGTTAGAATAGAAGATGACGTCCTCATAAAAAAAGATGGACTGGAGCTTTTGACAAAAAGCTCGCGAGCCTTGACTGAATTTGATTAGATGCTCAAATATCTTTTAGACCTTGTCTCGTTTATAGGTCCAGTTGATCTCGGAGTTAATTTTCCGGTACAGCTCAGCTCCTTTCTCTAGTGTCTTTTTCTCGTTGAGGACCTCTAAGGATTCATCAGCGAGGATCTTTAAGATCTCGCGGAGTTCTTTTCTGTTTGTTTTGAGCAAATCAATGCTGACATGAAGTAGCTCATCGATGATCTCTGAAATATTTTCTCCTTCTATTGAAATGTTAATTTTTACCATCACTATTCCTCATTTTATACTTCTTTTATCACCATTTTTTTATGTTGCGGTCTGCCATGAAAACCGCCACTTAAATACTTTTTCATCCTGTTATTTTTTAAGAATCTCCGAAGCATGTGAAAAATTTTTTTTATTGAACAATCATGCTTTTTAGAAAAGAATAAACGACGGGTTCTGCTTTCTTATCAATCGTTTTTTATCTGCAAACGTTTAAAATAATAATTCTTAATAATGAGTTGTTCTTTGTATGGTATAATGGTTATTGACCAAGAATCTGTTCTCAATCGCACCGAAACAATCGCTGCAGTGACCACGGTATCACTGGTTGGCCTGGGAGCACTCCAGATCATTCTTGGAAACACTATCTCTCAGAGTGTCGCGCTAATCGCCAACGGCATTGATTGCATCGGGGATGGGTTTGTCTCAGGGATTGTCTGGGCTGGGCTTCGATTCTTTAAAAAACCAGCGGATCAACGGTTCCATTTCGGGTACTACAAGCTTGAGAACCTCGCCTCTATTGCTGCAACCATCGTCATGTTTGTGTTAGCGGGTTACATCATTTTCCGGTCATATAATCAGCTGATAAATCCCCAAACCGTCCACCTTCCGCTCATCGGCGCAATCGTTGCATTTATTGCGGCAATGGTCGCAGTAGGCCTTGGTGTGTATAAAATCGTGAAAGGCAGAAATATGTCTATGAGCTCGGTGAAACTTGATGCCTTTAACACCATAAAAGATGGGACAACATCGTTTCTCACGGTTGTTGCCTTACTGCTTTCATCGTTCGGATTTGTTGCTGCAGATTCGATCATCGGCTTTATCATCGCCGGCATCATCGTTACGATCGGATTTGCTGCCATTAAAGAGGCAGGATATATGCTGGTGGATGCTTGCGATGGTGACTGCCTCATGTACGGGCTGCTCATTAAAACCTATGCAGAACGCGTTTCCGGAGTGCAGGCTGCTCAGGTCGTTCGACTGCGCAGGACAGGACCAGTGATACAGGGTGAGCTTGAAATCTCGGTCTCGGGGGATATGACCGTATCAGAGCTCAATAAAATACAATCGGAGATTATTCGTATCTCCAGTGAAAAAATATCAGAGCTTGAGCGACTCACCATCACTGCTGTACCCCTAGAAGAATAAGAAATAATACGATGGGCGTATTATCTTTTTTAGATTTTTTGCAATCGCTGATGCAGCTTGACGACTGCTTCAACCGCTGCTTTTCCGCGTTCGATGCGATCTTCAGCTTGCAGCCTGGTCATCCCTGGCCCTGAAATACCTAGACCCACCGGTTTGTTGAACTCTAAAGCGAGGTCAGCAATCTTTCTGGCAGCATGTGAAATGACTAAGTCATCATGCTCTGTTTCTCCTTCGATGACCGCACCGATCGTGATGACACCGTCGATATCCTTGCGTGCGAGCAATTTCTTGACGGCCAGACCCATGTCGAAGACTCCGGGGACTTTGACGACTTTTGTTATTTCAGCCCCTAAGAACTCCGCGTGTTCTTTTGCGCGTTCAAACATCATCATGGTGATGTCATAGTTAAAATCAGAGACCACAGCTCCAATCCGTATTGTTTCTTTTGCCATTTTTTTTTCGCCTCCATTTTTTATTGCACTGGTCCTGCGTCTTCAAATCCTTGTCGAAGACCTTGGCCAGCATGCTTTGTAAGATTCTCAGGATGAAAGAGCAAATCGATGACGTTTCGTGCATGCTCGCGTGTTCGCTGGTTTGCAAGAAACGCAAGCTCTTTGCTCGTCTGTGCTTCATCCATATGAACAAAGACTTCGATGATATGTTTATTGCACTGTAGTTGTGTCGAAATAATCCCCGTGCTTGCCTCATGGGCGCATTGTTTATCAATGGGTTTGGGACCAGGCATGCCGAGTGCCATGACGATGTCGCAGGACTGCTCCTCAAAGAGTTTTTTACAGGCGACCGGTAGGTCCTTTATCCCTGGAACTGTGTAGTGGATGATCCTAAATCCAGTGGAGAGGCTTTGGAGTTCGTTGGTAGCTGCGCTTGCCATATCGAAGCGGGCAAAGGTGGTGTCTGCGATGCCGATTCGTTTCATGGCTCTCCTTCGATGTGCTGCATCTTTTTCTGGAATTCATGGGCGGCAATGACTTTTTGGATGATCCGACGGGTGCCTTCAAGGTCGCTTTCCCCCTGGTATTTCGGGAGTCGTACGACTTTGACATTGAGTTTTCTTTTTTTCAGCTCGTTTTTTATTGTAGCATCGTCGTGGATCTGATCAAAGCCAAGGGCGATGATGTCCGGTTTTATTTCTTCGACGATCGTATACATGTCATCCTCATGTCCCAGGTAGGCTTCATCGACTGCTTTGAGCTCTTTTATGAGGTTTACTCGGATGTCTTGGGGAGTGATCGGATCATGTTTGAGTTTGCGTACGGTCGCATCGGTTGCGACTACAACCGCGAGGATGTCCCCAAGCTTTTTTGCCTCTTTGAGGTAGTAAATATGTCCCATGTGCAGTAAATCAAAGGTCCCGCTTGCCATTACTTTGACCATTTTTTCCACGCTTTTATGATGTCGTTTCCTTCCAGAAACACTAGGTTATTTTTTTCCGCGTATTTCCTTGCGTCTTCTTTAGGTAAGGCTTTTCCGTGCTCACCCATGATTTCACAGCCGCTTCCGACTGGGGTGAGTCCTGCCATCTCAAGTAATGATACGACAAGCTCCGTATGACCTTTTCGCTCGTTCAGGAGTTTTTCTGAAGCGACACATATCGGGATATGTCCAGGGGACCGGAATTCCTCCCCAAACTCTTTAATTGCTTCTGTGCCGTCTTTGTTTTTTATGGCGGTGGTGAGTTCTGAGAATTTCTTCATGGTCAGACAGCGGTCGTTGTCCGTGATTCCGGTAAACGTCTTGCGGTGATTAATGTAAAGAGAAAAAGAGGATTTCGTGTCATACGGGATGTCGTTGGGGACGAGTGCTTTGAGGACCGGGTATTGAGCACCGACGTCCGAAAACAAATCAGAGAGGAAAGGGAGCTGCAGTTTCTGCGCGATAGGGTTTGAGATCATCAGAAAGATGAGCCCACCGCCGTCTTTACGCATTCGTTTGATCGATTCAGAGGTCACGAACTGAGAGGCAATCACGAGGTCTGTTTCGCTTTCCCTGGATTCGTTATCATAGATGAGAATAAAATGTCCCTTTCGGAGGGATTCGATAGCTTCCTGTGTTGTACTAATAGATTCACCTGCGGAGACTAATTCACCTTAGAAAATAAATATTGGGATGTTACTCAGAAATGGGTCGACCTGGTTTGGATTTACTTCGAGAAACCACATAACGAGTGATATAGCCAGCAATCCTATTTCGCAACAGATTACTACTGACGATAATGAGTAAGTCCACATTTTCTTTGTTACTCTGAAAATCACCAGTGAACTTATCTGGATATTTCTTCACGAGTTCGATTGCGACGCTTTTAATGTGTGTCTGTCGTATATTGCCCAGGTTAATCACCCTTAAGATATAGAGTTCCGGAATAACGTTTAGTTATTTAAAGTTAGTGAGGGAGAAATCCAAACAAAATCTAGCATCTTATCTATGATTAGGAAGTTGATACAAAAAGAAAAAGGGCAAGAAGAGGCCTATACCCCACCAACGTACTCATCTTTATCATACGTGGTTGCCATTTCTTCCTTGATAACTTCAGCCAGACGCTTAATTCCTTCCCGCATGACATCATCATCAGCATACGAAAAGTTCAACCGCATCGAATTATAATTGCTGCTGTCCGGATAGAAGGCATCACCGACCACATACGCGACCTTCTTTGCCACCGCTCGTTTGAACATCAGGCGCGTGTTGACATTTTTCGGCAAGGTGACCCACAGGAACATGCCGCCACCAGGGACTGTCCATTTCGCACCTTCCGGGAAATATTCCTCGAGGGCTTTAATCATCACGTCTCGTTTATGCCGATACAGTTGAGTAATATGTTTTATCTGTATGTCCAGGTAGCCACCTTTCACATATTCATACGCGACATACTGAACGAACATATTCGAACAGAGATCACCTGATTGTTTCGTGAGTGCGAATTTATTGATAATCTCCTCTGATGCGATTACCCAGGCAAGTCGAAATCCGGGGGCTAGTACCTTTGAAAACGTCCCGATGTAGATAACCCGCCCTTTGGTGTCCAGCGATTTAATAGGCGGAATCGGATCTCCTTCGAACACTAGTTCACCATAGGGATCATCCTCGATGATTAAAAAATCATACTCTGAGGCGATCTCAAGAAGCTCCTTTCGATGTTCTAGGGAGATACTTTCTCCCGATGGATTCTGAAACGTCGCGACTGCATACAGAAACTTCGGGGTGATACCAGTCCGATGAAGACGTTTGAGGTTTCTGCGCAATGATTCGATATCGATTCCTTCGTCATTCATCGGGATGCATTCGCAGTTCCCCTGATACGCATGAAACGCCTGCAGCGCCCCAAGATAGGTCGGTGCACTGGTGATATAGGTGTCACCAGGGTCTAGTAAGTTAAACGCAATAAAGGAGAGTGCTTGCTGAGCACCACTAGTGATCAGAAGGTCATGCACTTCACAATCAATACCTTTTTTCTCCCTCATTCTCTGAGCAAGGACGTTTCTGAGCAGCGGCAGTCCCTCAGTTGTACCATATTGAAGAGCATTGTGAATATTAGTCTTAAACACTTTTTCGATGCATTCATGGATGACATCGATCGGGAATGCCTTAGGATTCGGTAAACCACCAGCAAGACTGATGAACCCCGGGCTCTGTGTGAGTTTCAATAACTCTCGTATCTCCGAGGATTTCAGGGATTTTGATCGTGCTGAGAATAAACGGTCGTAATTTACCACCATAAAAATGCCCCGTGCCTGTAATCGATTCTCTTATATTATAATTTGGTATATTGCCAGCTCACCAATATTTCTTAAAAACTACAGCAATGACAAAAAAAAAAGAAAAAAAATGAGAAATAATCACGCTACGGTATTTGCTAGATTGTAACGCGTTACTTCGTGATGATGACGAGGAACCCTAGCACAAAACCGCTAAAGGTCTTACTTACCAATCCTGCATTGGATGCCTCTGCAGAAGCAACAACGGTCACCGGTCCAAATCCAACTATCTTCCCTGCTTCTAACGTGTTTTCTGTTTTTGTCGCATCTGGTGCAATAGAGTTGCTACAGTTACCGCATCCGCTACAGATCTTTGTGATATTTATCTTATTGAGAATACCTCCTTTCACAGAGATGGTCATGGTGATGTTCTCAGCGGTGACATTCCCGATGTTTTTCACGGTTGCTGACACTTTGTTAAACCCGCCTTTCGCGGCAGTTATTTCTAACGTTGTTTGAGCGTTTTGAGCTGCTGTGCATGATGTCGCAATCACGATTGTTGCCAGCATGAGAACAACAGTTAGGCCTGATACTTTTCGAAGATTTTTTTTCTGAATCATTTCTATTATCCCCCTAAGGATACTGAATTGTTTTATTATATAGAACGACTCTATATATACTTTATCCGTTGAAAGATATGTATCCAATAAATATCTTACTAACAAAATATTGATGTAACGATTCGATATTCAACAGAGCCTCTATTGACAGAATTTCTACAGTACGAGGAGAAAAAACCATAATTGTGTTGAAAAATCATCAATATTGTGCATTTTCTCTGGGGAATTTAGATGGGCCCGGGCGGATTTGAACCGCCGACCAACTGGTTATGAGCCAGTCGCTCCACCGGTCTAAGCTACGAGCCCAGGATGTGTCGAGCCCCTATCGGTCTTCTACTACTTAAAATTTAGAGATACCTGCAAAGAGGAAGGTTCTTTAATGAAAAGAAATATCGGTGTTTGTCATGAGGGAGTTAGCGACATTAGCCAAATATCCGTTCCTGAACGATACCCGACAGTACATCAAAGAAAGTGGCCCGTCAGTCAATGAGCTGCTTCATGACCTCCCGTACGAACGAGCGCGCATCATCAGCATCGAACGACTGGACAATGCCTTAAAAAATAGCGATGTCGGCCAGCGGACTCTTGCAAACGAATCAGATTGTGTCATGGAAATCTTATCATACCCCTTAGCACGAATGGTTGCGGTCTGCATCGGGGACTCCTATTTTAAAAAACGATACGCACTCGGCGAGGCGTACCACATGTATAGGCATCTTCTCAACGAACCCACCTCTTTTCTTCTTGCCATTGCACAAGAGCTCGACGTCACGATTCAATATCATGCTGAAAAAAACATTATCAAGATCTTTTTCAAAGACTACCTCCGCAACGCACCCACAAGGTACAAGGAATGGAAAATGGTAAACCGTGGAGTTGGCGGCGGATACCTCACTATTTCCCATAAAGACCTGGCACGGATCCTTTTAGAATCATTGCGAGAACGCATCAACAAAGAACTCCTCACCAGAGAATGCGACACCACCGTCTCTGAGACGTTCCACTCCGATATCCAACGGTTTCAGAACATGCTGGCACTACAGAAAAAAAAGATCGAGGCAACACCCGTAGGAAAAGTCAGCATCGAAAAACTCCCCCCCTGTATGAAGGATATCCTCTCCGCAATCCAGTCCGGTGAAAACGTGCCGCACATGGGTAGATTCTCCCTGGTTGCGTTTCTGAGCTCACTGAAGTTGAACACCAATGATATCTTAAAGCTCTTCAGCACTGCACCTGATTACCAGGAGGATAAAACCAGATATCAAGTGGAGCATATCACCGGTGCGTCCTCGTCAACAGAATATAAATGCCCAGGGTGCGAAAAGATGCGGACCTATGGGATATGCCCGGTCGATAAAATGGATGCGATCTGTAAAAAGGTTCGCCATCCGCTGAGTTACTATAGCTATAAATGGAAACAGGAGAAACAGAAACCATGAAACATTTTGTGACGTTCGAAGGTATAGACGGGTCAGGGAAATCCACGATTTCAAAGATGGTCTCTGAGAAATTACGATCCGCAGGACATGATGTTATCTGGACGTTTGAACCGACCGATTCACCGGTTGGGAAGTTCGTCCAAGACTGCATCAGAAAACAATCTGATCCCTTTGTCACCTCATTTACCTTTATTGCAGATCGCATCCAACACTGCACCCACATCAAACAATGGCTAGGTCAAGGAAAAATCGTACTATGCGATCGGTACGCAGAGTCAACCTACGCCTATCAAGCAGCCCAGCTGGAGACTGAACTGAAGGATCCTTTGAAATGGCTCCAAGAGCTATCACGCCATCGTATCCTGATCCCTGACCGAACATACCTGTTTGAAATCGACCCGAAGACATCACTTGCCCGGATTCAGCATCGCAGTGAGCTGATACCGTTTGAGCGGCTCGCGTTCTTAGAAAAAGTACATAAAAATTATCTCACCGTATCCAAAGGAAAACGTTTTCTTCAGCTTGATGCGACAAAACCTATCGATGAGCTGGTACAACTCTGCTACGACGATATACTCCGATGAATGGATTAAAATAAAAAAAAGAAATCTGAACGCCAAAAGGAAGCTTACCGTTTTTTCAGACACCGTCTAACTTTCTTCCTCATCTTCGGTGTCTTCATCGTCTGGTTCACCAATAGCTTGTTTGTTCGTCGCAAGAAACCGGGCTCGCTGACCAACAATAAAAAGCTTTGCTATGAACGTTATTTCGTTTGCCTCTTCTTTACTTGATACTTGTCCGACGATCAACATAATTATCAATCAAAGGTTTGTTTTCTTCTTTTAAAGGGTTTGTTGTACAAGTGATACCAGATATCAGGACAATTGCTACCAAAACCAAAAAAAGCAGATCGAAAAACCCCTGAGTAATCACAAAATGTTCTACCCGCAATAAAAAAATAAGGAGAAACCTTACATCCAGGCATCCAATCCTTTTTGCTCGGTCGGCGCAAAATCAGATAAACCAAATGCACCCTGCACGTAGTTCTCCACCATCTTCTTATACCAGTCAAGATCGATTTCCTTTCGNTCTTTCACCAGGTCCACCGGGTACATATAATCGATTGGTTTGACCCCACTTTTTGAGGGTTTCAAAATNCCAGGCAGCGGTTTTTTCGTAATCACAAACTTCATCTTCACCCTCGTTCGAATCGGACGACCCAGCAGTTTTTCCAACGCCTCCGCCCGCCTCCCAAACGTCGAGGATGATCCATCTTGGTTCAACTTGTAGCGCTTCTCCGGCTGCACCGCCTGTACTAGCGTCAGATCATTCAGATCAACGTTCTCAAGATCCAACCGAGAGACAATCTCCCGTGTCTTATTCTTGATACTCTCCTTTACCGTCGCACGGACATCCTCTTCTTTTTCCCAACACGGGTTTTCCTTAAGGACCGTCATCATGATCTCAGCAAGGACTTTTCGCGCGATGTTTGCCTTATCTGATCCTTTGAAGTTATTTCCCTTCGTATTCATCTCGATCTTCCCGTTCTTCACATCAAAAATTAGGTAGTTCTTGTGCTTGACAAAGATCATCGCATCATGTTGTTCAGCCTCTAACTCAAAATCAGGGTACTTCAACTCATTCTGCCATTTTTCATTACACTTCTTAATCGCAGCATACGCAACCTCCGGCTTGGTTATCCAAGCATCCTCATCAGGGTCTAACGTGACATCCAATGCCTTGGAAAAGCCAGGGATGTTGCCCATGGAGCGGGAACAACCCATGTAAATCCCATCAGTATCACCATACACCACACGGATGTCCTGCTTGTTGAGTTGATCAAGGGTATCAGCAAGGATCATCTGACCTTTCGTGGTAATCGCAGCAGCACCCCAGAGGTTAAACTGCCTCCCAGTTACAGTCGGTGCCGCTAATATCCCATGAGTACCAGCATTCCGAGCGCCCTTCATGCTTTGATACATCATCTTTAGTCTTGCTAATTCAGTGGAATGTGCCTGTGTTTTTGCTTCTTTTAGCTCCTTTTTTATCTTCCCGATGATGTTCATTATACCGGTCATCGCACAGTTGACGACGCCAGGTGTCGTATCGATCCGCACCCCGATCATGTACCCTTTATCAGCATACGAGTCCTGCTTGGATATCTCCCGCCAGTTCACATCCCGGTTTTTTAAAAAATCCTCAGAAACCTTCTTGAGCCACACCCATGCATCTGGGGTCTCATTCTTGGTCGCAAGCCGGACTGTATCTGCCCCGATGTTCATCGCCTTTAGAATTGTCGGATACATCGCGCCCACATCAGCGACCACCACATGATACCAGGGGATGAAATGGGAATGAGCCTCCTTGTCTGGTTTGATGGTCATACCACCAGGCATATGATAGTTGACGACTTCTTCGTCATCATCACTCACCTGATCTTTGTAGATCACCTGCGGGTACTCCACCCAATCAGGCATCTCCTCACCATACTTCAACACCCTGACAAAATCCTTTGACAACTGCTCCCTGCGTTTCTTCGCCAGACGAATGATCGCTTCTTTAGTGTTCTGTCCGCCAAAATCCTTTACCAAAACCTGTGAAACTGATTTTACCCGACAGATCGGTGGGAGGATCTTTTTCTTGATCGCTCCCCGAAGTAACGCCATGTGGTCCCACATGTTCACTGCACCAGAAGAAAGCAGCATATCAAACGGCATACATGTCGTAAATGACAAAGGCAATGCTTGCTGGATCAAATGCAACGAAACCCCTATCTGCTCCTGGACATCCTGCTTGTTATACGTCATGGTCCGATCATCAAGTTTGATCTGCGACGGTGCCAAAATCACCCGATTATCAACAATGACATTGAGAAACGGAGCAAGGGTTTTTAGTCGGAAATCATCGAGCCACGGGTAAAACTTCCGCGCCGCAAGATACGTATCAAAACTGCAGGGATACACCTGTACGACCTCAGCACCCATCACCCCAAAATGAAACGATTTATCCTCTCGGCAGTACATGCTAATGAAATTCTGAAAGATTTTTTTCTCATCGGATGACAGTTGATCGTATTTGTTCTTAAGGATCCAGCTTATCCTGCCATGCACATGGACGTTATCAAAACCGACGATGTTATGCCCTGAGACGATATCAGCGTCTTTTATTACTCTACAGAATTTCAGCAGATGNGCTATTTCCTCATCCACATTATTGGAAAGATGCTGTACGACCTCGACGTCCTTCCAATGCGACGGGGTCTGTCTGATTTCAAAGCTGAACTCTTCTTTTTCAAGGCTATGCTCTGACTCGATAGCGATATTAAAACAAGCGTATCCGAGGATGTCGATGGGGACCTGTGGTTTTCCTTCTTCATACTGCGTGGTTTCAATGTCGTAGACCATGACTTTTAGGTTCGTTTTTTTTCCTTTGGTGTCGAACAACCAGGCTTTGCCTTGTGCAGCAAGGTCGACCAATGCACGCTGATGATAAGGGATATCATGCTCAGCGGTGAAGAGATCATGTTCAAAAAACAGATAATCACTGATCTCTGGGACTAGGTAGGATTCTTTGGTGTACACTTTAAAGACGTCTCGTGTTTTATTAAAATCACAGAAACTCCGGTATGGTTCGAGTTCTCCTATAGAGGTGATCTTTGAGAGTTTCGAGTGGTCTTGCTGGTTTTTATTCCATTGCTCTATGAGTTTTTTACGGGCGGTCTTTGCATCAACCGCTGCGGGGGGAAAAGCAAGAAAATACGGATGGTGCAGCTCTGAGACTGCTTGCGGTGTTTTTCCCTGGAAATAGAGATAGGTTGGCGAGAGTCCTAAGAGCATGTCTGTCATAACCTCATGTTCCCCCAGTACTTTTTTTTATCCGTTAACACATTGGGTGTACTTAAACCTTAGAAGTAATACATATAAGAGAGTTGCATGATGTTTAGGTGCGATTCTATGACAACCCCGATTGTGTTTTCCGACCGATTCAACCAGCATGACACCGCTGACCACCCGGAGAACGCGGACCGCCTCTACGTGATGCTGGATGCTCTTGAACAAGCACCGTTTTACAAAAAACTAAAATTCATTGAACCGGAAATGCTACCAGAGAAACTGCTGTATGAAGTGCATTCTGCTGAGATGATCCAGCGCATAAAAGACATCAGTGAGCATGGCGACTCATGGATCGATTTGGATACGTATGTCTGTAAATCAGACTATGAGACTGCACGGCTCGCTGCAGGAGGAGTTACTCAGGTCTGCAGAGCCGTTGTACAGGGAGATGCTCCAAATGCGTATGCGTTGGTGCGCCCCCCTGGTCATCATGCCTCCGCTGAGCGGTCCATGGGATTCTGTTTGTTCAACAACGCAGGACTTGCAGCCCATGACCTGACCAAAAAAGGAAAGCGCGTCCTTATCTTTGATCATGATGTCCATCATGGGAACGGGACGCAGTCGATTTTTTACAAACGTGCAGACGTGATGTACCAATCATTTCATCTGTCACCGCATTACCCGGGAACCGGGGATGCTAACGAAATCGGTGAAGGCGAAGGGAAAGGATATACGATAAACGCCCCGCTGGGTTTTGGTCATGGAGATGGAGCGGTCTCACAGCTCTTTGATGAAATATTTATCCCAATTACAGAACAGTTCAAACCGCATCTCATTATTATCTCTGCTGGGTATGATTCTCACCATTCAGATCAACTCGGTGGACTGAAACTCTCTGCGAATTTCTTTGGTGAAATGGTCAAGCGATTCCAAGAGGTTCAACCAAGGATTGTCTGCACCCTGGAAGGTGGCTACAACCTGCAATGGATCGGCAAATGCTTCATGTCTCAGATCGGACAGATGATGTCCCATCCATTCAAGTATGACGATCCGATACAAGGAAACGATGACGTCACAGAGATCATCGAAAAAATGAAAAAAGAATTAGGACCCTATTGGGACCTCTGAAGCGTTTAATCGAAGATCATGCCCATGCCGGTGGCCGCAGAATCCTCTTGCTCTTTGATCTTCTCATCGACTTTTTTTGCTTTCTTATCAGGGAGCTTTTTCAGCCCAAGCTCTTTTGCAAGCTCTTCAGCACGCTTGAGACCCTGTGCACTTCCCTCGACTTTCAAATACGATACCGCTCCTTTCATATCTAAGGAGCTTGCATCCCGAATCACGATGCTTTGTCGGTTGATCACTTCATCTTGGAGCATGGTTTGGATTTTCCCGGCTTCAGCTGATTTGACTTCAAAGATCACATAGGACACGTATAATCACCTTGCTTGTGCGGATATTTTTCTTCTATATAAACCTAATCCTGCGGTAAAACCGTGCCGTTTTCGTCAATTTCTTTTTTCCGTATTCTTGTTGAGCTAATCGGTTGGTTGTCCTCTGCAAGAACAAAAGGGACGATGATGATCTGTAACGGTTTTTTCCTTTGTTGTTTTCGTTTCTGGTTGATCTCTTCTGCGGTTGGTTTGGTCTCTGGAGACACGATAATTGCTTCGAAATCTCCTTGAATGGTCGGACCAAATTTATCTGAAAGTGGTTGAATGAGGGCCTGTTTCAGAACATTTTCTTCTGATAAGAACAACTCTATTGCTCGTTTTCTTTGCTGAAACGATGCAATCTTCCCTTTATTTTTTCCCATTGCAGCAGATGTCACGCCAATAAAAACAGAACCATCCTCTCCAGCCATCTGAAACGCCTTTCTGAGGAGCTTTTTATGGCCTTTATGAAACGGATAAAAAGTACCGCCAAGACATACCTTCATAGAAATAACCATAACAAGAGAATCTTTAAATGTCTGTCTTCGGAAAACTATTTAATTCTGTGACCGGATGCTTCTTTTAGTAGATGGATGGGACTATGAGCACAAAACATGCAATTTCTTTTGTATTGATAATCAGTTTTTTATTAATAAACGGTTTATCGATACTGTATCTTACTGAACAAACCGCTGCAGCTGGAAGAGAGATATATGTCGATGATAGTTTCTCTTATCCTAGAGATGGCACGGCAGAGCACCCTTATTTGACAATCACCGAAGCTATTAATCTTGCAAATGAAGGCGATACGATTTATGTGTTCGGTGGAACCTACAATGAAAGTCTCACTATCAATAAACGTATATCTCTCATCGGAGGAATTGATGACGGGCCCAGTGTTATTTCTCGTGGCGCTGAGATGAAGTATCTTGTCGATATCACCGCGGATTTCGTAACATTGGAAAATTTCGTCATAAAAGATCCGGGACGTTTTATCACCTCGCAGTATGGTGCACTTGTCCATGTATCATCGAATAATGTGGTGTTACAGAAAAACAATATCTCGAAGTGTGATCTTTGGGGGATTTATCTTGATTCATCTGATGATAATACGATTAGTGGAAATTTAATCAACAACACCAAAGGCGTGTTCGTATCCTCTTCAAATAATAACGTTTTTTCAAGTAACAATATCTCCAATTCAAGTGATGCGGGAATAAACCTCCGTTCTTCAAAAAGAAATATTCTGTATCAAAACCATTTCAAGACCAGTACTTTTGGCCTCTATGCAAGAGACTGCTCAAATACAAATATCACTCAGAATACATTTACTAAAAACGATTTCCATGGTATGTATGTAACAGGAGATAGAACTGACATTATCCAAGCAAATAATTTTACAAACAACTCGGTTAGCGGGATTACTTTAGATTCCTATAATTGCACTATTGCTGATAATATCTTCAATCGAGGTCAAATCGGTTTAAGTCTCCAAAAGACCGGCTGTGAAGTACGAAATAATTCTTTTCAAAACATAAGTTCTACAGGTATTTCTGCAATTTCAGGAAGTAAAAATAATATAATATATTTGAATCATTTCATCAAAAATAATTTGAATGCACGAGAGCAAGGGGGTAATCATTGGGATAACGGTACGAAAGGAAATTATTGGGACAATTACAATTATGTTGATAGAAACCTTGATGGCATCGGAGATCATCCCTTTGCGATAG
>JGI20214J51088_10000804_pt1 | contig 21447 bp, 19 predicted proteins | sample WetSurMetagenome_FD_51088 | JGI IMG/M metagenome (IMG submission 51088) | reverse complement strand
TCGTAATATTCTAATCGATGAGTTTCAGGATACATCTACGTTTCAATGGAAAAACCTCCTTCCGTTAATCATTAATGTGCTAAGCGAAAAAAACACCGCACTTGTCGTAGGTGATGTTAAGCAGTCCATTTACAGGTGGAGAAGCGGAAATATGAAGCTGTTGCTATCCCAAATTTATGAAGACCTTGAAAGTTTTAAAGAATTAATAAAAACGGAATACCTTAAGTTGAACCGGAGAAGCCGAAAGGAAATCGTTGAATTTAATAATGTATTCTTTAAAAACGCAATAGAAGAAATCACAAAAGATATTGAAGATGAAAATTATAAAAAGTTGATGATTAAAGCTTATAGTGGTAATAGCCTTTTTCAGGATTGCAAAAATCAGGGCGGNTATGTTAACGTAACTTTTTTTGATTATGATAAAGATGAAATTACCACATCCGAAAAAGCAGAGCTAAAAGTTCCGGAAATCGTAAAAGATATTTTGAATGATGGATATTTACTCTCCGATATACTTATNCTCGTGAGAAAAAATGAAGAAGTAAGAAAAATGTCTTCGGTGCTTTCGAATTCAGGATATGATATTATTTCTACAGAATCATTATTGGTCAATAATTCCCCGAAAGTCAGGCTAATTGTGGATTTGGTGAAGTATATTCTTGATAATAAAAGCACCCTGGTAAAAACAGATGCGATTTATAATTATGTTGAATTTGTTTTAAAAGAGAATATGGAATACTCAAGAATATTCGAGGGAACAGATAAAATATTTATCGAAAAGCTTCCGGATGAGTTTTTTAAAGAAAATGAAAAACCAAAAATCAAACCCGTTCTGAATGATTTAAATATTTATGAAGTATGCGAAACCTTGATTCAAATTTTAAAATTCGATAAAAATTCCGATGCGTATTTAATGAAATTTCAGAATGTGATTCTGGAATATTCAAATGATAACAACCCTGATTTAAAAAGTTTTATCGAATGGTGGAAAGAAAAAAAGAATAGTTTTTCGATAGATAGTCCCAAAAATACGAATGCAATAAATATAATGTCGATTCATAAGGCTAAGGGATTGCAGGGTAAAATAGTAATAATTCCCTATGTAAATTGGAAAATTAATATCGATGGAACTAAAGATTTTATATGGGTATCTTCGGATGAAGAACCTTTTAATAAATCGGCGGCTTACCCGGTTAAAGCTACAACAAATTTAAAGAATACATTTTTCTCTAAAGATTATATATACGAATTTGCACAAACGAGATTCGATAATTTAAATTTGTTGTATGTTGCGTTTACAAGGGCAGAAGAAAGGTTATATATTATCGTTCCGGGAAAAAACACGAAAGATAATGTTGGAAATTTATTGAAGGAAGTAATAACAAATTATCAGGGTTACGAAAACAATATATATGAATCGGGAAAAAAAGAAAAAGCCTCGGGTTATAAGGATGAAGAGGGGGTAAGAACGGAAAAACTTAAACATTTCGTTTCAACAGAATGGTATAAGAGACTAATAATAAAACCAAAATACAAAAATCTCAGGGAGTACCCGGATAAGGATTATGCGTTCAAAATTAATCGTGGTGTTATTTTGCACGAGGTTCTTTCCCATATTAAAACAACAAGCGATATTGAAAAAGTGATATATAAAGCATCGATTGAAGGTATAATTAATGAAGAAGAAAAGAAAAAAATCCGGCAAAGCATCGATAACCTTATGGAAAATAAAACTATTCGAGGCTGGTTTAGTGATGAGTGGGATATCAAATCCGAAACGGATATTTTGGTGAACGGAGGAAATGTATTAAGACCCGATAGGGTAATTATGAGAGGGAATAATGCGGTCGTAATAGATTATAAAACAGGATTAGAAAAAGAAGAACATAAAAAGCAGGTGAAGCAATACGCCGAAACACTTTACCAAATGGGTTTTGCAAATGTAAAGAAATATTTATTGTATATCGGTGAAGAAATATCCGATAATGTGAAAATTGTGGAGGTAGATAATTGAATACGTTTTTAGAAAATATTTGCAATGATATTTTAGAAAATCACAAAGGAATAATTTCCGATATTTGTGTTGTGTTTCCTTCGCGCAGAGCAGGAATATTTTTCAAAAATGAATTAAGTAAAAAAATATCTTCCCCTATTTGGTCTCCTGACGTTTNTAGCATTCAGGATTTTATNGAGGAGTTATCGGAATTTAATTTTACCGATAATTTAGAACTATTATTCGAACTTTATTCCGTTTATTCGGATGTTTTTAAAAANGATAAAATAGAATTNGAATCAAGNACTGAGTTCATTGAATCATTTGACGATGAAGAAAGTTTTGATTCTTTTTATCCCTGGGGTGAAATGCTATTAAAGGATTTTGATTTAATAGATAAATATTTGGTAGATGCTGATATTCTATTTAAAAGAATAAAAGATTTAAAAGAGATTGAGGAATATTTCCCTGTTGAATTGCAGGACACTTTTAAAAAATTTTGGGGAACATTATTTGATTCAAAATCTACACTGGCAAAAAAGAACTTCCTTAAAATCTGGCAGGTGCTTGGAAAAGTTTATATCGAATTCAAAGAAAGATTAGCAAAAAGAAACTTGTGTTACCCGGGAATGGCTTATAGAAAAGTGTATGAAGATTTAAAAAATGATAGGTTAGAGATGGAATGGAAAAAAATATTTTTTTCCGGATTTAATGCTTTAAGCAATGCTGAAAAGAAAATTATGGGAATGCTTATGGATAAAGGGTTAGCAGAGATTTACTGGGATGCGGATGATTATTACATCAGCGATAAAAATCATGAAGCAGGAAATTTTATAAGAAAAAATTTAAAACTGTTTAGCCAAAGTGGAATTAAATTCGAGAATAATTTAAAGAATGAAAATAAAAATATAAATATAATCGGAGTCTCGTCTTCTATGGGTATGGCTAAAGCACTTGGAAGTGAATTAAAAGAGATAATTAATAATATCGATATTGAAAAAACTGCAATTATATTACCCGATGAAAATCTCTTGTTACCTGTTTTGTATTCTATTCCGGAAGAAATAAAAAATATTAATGTCACTATGGGGTTTCCATTTAAGGATACTCCTTTATACAGCTTGATAAATTTATTGATTGAATTACAAAGCAATTGTATCTTTGAAAAAGGTAATTATAAATTTCACTATACATCGATAGAAAAAATTCTTTTACATCCGTATATTAAATTTCAAGCAACAGGTTTTATATATAATATTTTAGGCTATCTAAAAAAGAATAACATAGTATATTATAATTTTGATGAATCAAAAGATACACCGGGTATTATAAAAAATATTTTTAAAAAAATATCCGTTATATCCGAAGTTGAAGAATACATAAGTTATACACTAAATATTATAAACGATAGAATAGAAAAAGATGAAAGCAGTGATTCGGATTATAAAATTTTTCAACTCGAATATATTTATAATTTTTANGTNAACTTTAATAGGNTAAATGAAGTTGTGAGGAAATATTCTCCTGTTATGAATACGGAAACTTACTGGAANCTNCTNAAAGAATTNNTCGCNAGAACGTCAATACCTTTTACNGGTGANCCTTTNAAGGGATTGCAGGTTATGGGTTTGCTCGAAACAAGAACCCTGGATTTCGAAAATGTATTCCTGTTGTCTTTAAATGAAGGTGTATTGCCGCACGGACTTTCGGAAAATAGTTTTATCCCATATTCATTAAGGAAAGCATTAAAAATTCCAACGTATGAAGATGAAGATTCGGTTGAAGCGTATTATTTTTTCAGGTTGCTCCAAAGAGCAAAAAATATATTTTTAATTTATAATACTGATTTTGGAAATGAAGTAAAAGAAAAAAGCCGGTACATATTACAAATAGAAAATGAATTAATACCGGTTAATAAAAAGATATCGTATATAAATAAAATAGTAATTCCTGAAGTGTCTAATCCCGAAAAGAAAAGTATCGAGATTATTAAAAACAAAGAAGTGATGGGTAAGATTTTAGCTATCGAGCATTATTCTCCCTCAAAATTAAATAAATATATAAATTGTTCACTTCAGTTTTACTTTAAAGAAATAGCTAAGGTAGAAGAAGAAATTGAAATTGAAGAATCTTTTAGTTCTATGTTAATAGGAAATGTTTTGCACAGTATACTCGAAGATATTTATACTCCTTATATAGGGAAAACAATTATTGAAAAAGATATTGCCGATATTAAAATATTTTTAGAAAGAAATTTTAAATCTGTCTTAGAGAATGCAGTAAAAATAAATAAATCGGAATACGTATTAAAAGAATACGAGGGCAAAAATTATTTATTCGAAGATATAATTCGCAAATTACTCGATAAAGTGCTTGAAAATGAAAAGTCACAGGTACCGTTTAAAATTATCGATTTGGAAAAAGAAATAGATAATGTGTTTGTAATCCAGGGAAACGATAAACAAATTTTCATAAATATAAAAGGCAGGATAGACAGGATAGACGGGAAGAATGGCGTGACAAGGATAATAGATTATAAAACAGGTGGCTACATATTGAAAAAATATGATGAAAATAATCCATCTAAATATTTTGAGGAATTTATAACAAATCCCGATTACAAAGATAATTTTCAGGCGTTCTTTTATGCTTATTTCTTTTCTAAAATATCAGATGAAAATAAAATAAACGTAGGAATTTATCCTATAAAAAAAATGCAGAATGGTATCGATGATTTAAAAACGGGTTATATAGAAAAAACCGAATTTGATTTATTTGAAGATAGTCTGAAAAAAATATTTATGGAAATATTTAATCCCGATGTACCATTTAGGCAAGTGGAAGATGAGAAGCGATGTATGTACTGTCCGTATTCAGGGATATGCTATAGGGATTTAAAAAATACCATTTAAGATTTGTTTTTTTTAAATTAACTTAAGCAAATTCGGAAATTTTACAATTGATAATTTAATAAAATTTAAAAATATATTATGAGCACAAAAAAAGATTATTTAAAAGAAACAATTCAACATATAGATATAAAAAAGCACAATGTTATTCCATTGGTGGAATCCTTTAAGGATATGGCTTTCCAGGCGAGGAATTTGTACAGGGCAGCAAAATATTACGATATGATGCTGGAAGATAAAAATTGTTCTGTGATTTTATGTCTTGCAGGTTCATTGTTTTCTGCCGGATTAAAAAATGTTGTGGTGGATATGGTAAGGAATAATATGGTTGATGCAATTGTTTCTACCGGTGCTATTATCGTTGACCAGGATTTTTTCGAAGGACTTGGCTTCAAGCATTATATTGGAACTCAATGGGTAAACGATAATGAACTGCGGGATTTAATGATTGATAGAATTTATGATACATATATCGACGAAGAAGATTTAAGAATTTGCGATGAAACAGTAGGGAAAATCTGTGATACGCTTGAAAAACGTCCGTACTCATCACGGGAGTTTATCTGGGAAATGGGTAAGTACTTAGATAAACACGGAAAGAATAAAGAATCGGTTGTATATGAAGCGTATAAAAATAATGTTCCGATTTTTGTTCCGGCATTTTCGGATTGCTCTGCAGGGTTTGGTTTTGTTCATCATCAATGGCATAATCCCGATAAACACGTTTCTTTGGATTCCGCAAAAGATTTTCTTGAGTTGACCAAAATAAAACTTGAAGCATTCGAAACAGGAATATTTATGATTGGCGGAGGAGTTCCGAAAAACTTTACACAGGATGTAGTTGTCGCCTGTGATGTTCTTGAAAAGGAAGTCCCGATGCATAAATATGCAATTCAAATTACCGTTGCAGACGAAAGAGACGGGGCACTTTCCGGCTCAACATTAAAAGAAGCAAGCTCGTGGGGAAAAGTAGATACAACATACGAACAAATGGTCTATGCGGAAGCTACTATTGCAATGCCGTTAGTTACCGGGTATGCTTACCATAAAGGAAACTGGAAAAACAGAAAGAAACGCGAATTTGCTAAAATGTTTTTATAAAATATGGGATTAATTGAGATTCTGTTAATATCTGTAGGGCTTGCGATGGATGCATTTGCTGTTTCTATTTGTGCGGGAACGAATGAATTAACAAAAGGAAAACGTGCAACTTTCAGGTTATCGTTTCATTTTGGCTTATTTCAATTTTTGATGCCCGTAATTGGCTGGTTTATGGGTTCGGGAATACAGAAATATATCGAAGCCTATGACCATTGGATAGTTTTGGGATTGCTTGGATTTGTAGGGTTTAAAATGGTTAAATCCGGACTCGATAAAAATGCGGATTTGAAAAAAGGAGATTTATCGAAAGGTATGAATCTGATTATAGTTAGTATAGCTACCAGCTTAGATGCTCTTGCAATCGGAATAAGTTTTGCTATGTTAAAAACGAGTATATGGTATCCGAGTTTGATAATTGGAATTGTAACAGCGAGCTTATCGGTTATAGGTGTACAGCTTGGGAATAAATTAGGGGCGAAATTAGGTAAAAGGATGGAAATTCTGGGTGGGATAATATTAATTTTAATCGGTATTCGTATATTAATTGAGCATATTGCCATTTAATTATTAATTGTAAATTCCGTTTATTTTCCTTATTTTTTATATATTTATAAACAATTTTTAATGATTTCCTTATGAAATTTAACATTTCTGTCGAGCAGTTTGTAAACACGTTAACAAAACTAAATCTTGTTATTCCTTCGCATTCTACGCTTCCGATTTTAGATAATATTATGTTTGATTTAAAAGGCAACGAATTAACAATGCTTGCATCAGACCTTGAAATTTTTATCAGGAACGCAGTAAAAGTAGAAGGTCTTGAAGATGGCGAGGTTGCAATGCCGGCTAAAAAATTACTTGACCTTGCAAGGTTATTGGTTACAAAATTCGAGAACGTATCTGTATCAGTAGATTTTGAACAGGATGTGTATTATGAATTAAATAGAAACGAAAAAATAGCTGAACTGTTTAAGATAAATTTAAAATTCGATAAAAATACTCTGATTTACAAAGGCATTTTTACGATTGAAGAAAAAGACAATATCCTTGAAAAACTGAATAATGAAAAAAATTCTGCCGGTGAAGAGGAAGAAGAGCTTAAAGGAAATATCGAGATATTGATAGATGGTGTCGAAAGATTATACAAAGAAGCCGAGGGTGTTTCGAGAAAAATGTATGATAAAAGAAAAATAAAAATAGATGTTAATGAAAAAAATAAAGTAACGATAACATCTAAAAACGGTAAATATACATTATTCGGTGAACCTGTTGATGATTTTCCAGTGCCTGAAGATAGAAGCGACCTAAATAAAATTGAAATAAAATCGGCAGTATTAAAAAGATTTTTAATGAAGGTAAGGCACTCCGTAAAATATGATGAAATCAGAAGAAATATGGCAGGAGTATTTTTTGATATTAAAAAAGACGAATTAAGATTTGTTGCTACAGATGGATTCAGACTAAGCAAAATTTTAACAAAGAATTTTACTCATAACAATCCAAAAGATGATAATTTTATTGTTCCGTTAAAAACATGTGAAATGATTTTAAAACTTTGCAATGATGGAAATTCCATTGTAGAATATGATAATAATATGATTAAAGCTACTTTTGATAATTTGCAAATATATTCGAAGTTAATCGATGATACTTTCCCGAATTACGAAACTGTAATCCCAAAGGAAAATGACAAGAGATTAAAAATACAAAAGAGTGAATTGCAAAATGCTTTAAGGAGAGCGCTGATTTTTGCTGATGTGATTACCAAAAGAGTCAAATTTGAAATTAAAAACGATTCTTTAATGATTAAAGCCGATAACCCGGAAATTGGCGCCGAGGGAGAAGAAAACATAGATGGTTCTTTTGTTTCGGATAATAACGATATTGACTTCAACAAAGAACCTTTTGTTATTGCTTTTAATGTAGGATATTTGCTCGATTGTTTAGTGCAAATGGAAACCCCTGATGTAATATTTAGTTTTAATACACCGGCTAAGGCATCGATAATAATTCCTACGGAACAATTACCGGATGAAGACTTTATGGAGTTAATAATGCCGGTTAGAGTTAGTTAAAGAATAAAAGACACAGGTAGTGGTTTTAAAGAAGATAAAGTTAAGAGATTTCAGAAATTATGGTCTTCAGGAAATTGAATTAAACAACAAGTTTAATTTTATATACGGCAATAATGGTCACGGGAAAACCAACATCCTTGAGGCGATTTCTTTTGTAACATTTGGAAAAAGTTTTTTAGGCTCACCTGAGCAGGATTGTGTTAAGTTCGATGCTGAAGAGTTTTTTATCGAAAGTATTTTTGAGAATGATTTAGGAAATGATTATTTCGTATCGTTAAACTATAATCTAAATTCTAAAAAGAAAACATATCAACTCAATAAAGAAAAAGGAACACGTTTTTCTTCAGAGGTTTTTGGTAAATTTCCTGTAGTATTTTTTTCTCCGCATAGTTTGAATATTACCTATGGGAATCCTTCGGAAAGAAGGAGGTTCTTTGATATATTAATTTCGCAGACAAGCAGGGTCTATCTTGACTTTCTTAAAGATTTAAGCAAGATACTAAAACAGAAGAATGCTTTATTAAAAAGTAATCTGAATGATAGATGCTATTCCGAGAGGGATTTTAACTATTTATTAAACTCGCTTAACGAAAATCTGATTTTAATAACTNTAGAAGTATTAATCAGGNGATTAANCTTTCTTGATGAGTTCGNAAATTATTTTGTGAAAAGTTTNAGAAACCTGTTAAAATCCGAAGATGAACCATTAATAAATTATTACTCGGAAATATTGGAGGAACTAAATTTAAATCCCGATGAAATAATAAAAATAAACAGGGATTTATTTACAGAGAAAGTGACAGGATATTTTAAACAAAGAGAATCCGAGGAAATTTCAAGGGGATTATCTTTGATAGGTCCTCAAAGAGATGATTTTGTGTTTAGTCTTGAAAAACTTAATAGTTCCGAAAAGAAATTCGAATTAAAAAATTTTGCTTCGCAGGGTGAGCATAAAACATTTGTAATTGGATTAAAACTTGCTGAGTTCTATTTTATTCTCGATAAAATTGGTACAAGCCCGGTATTGCTTTTAGATGATGTTTTATCCGAACTCGATTCGGAAAGAGTTTTTAAAATTATTTCTCATTTGAAGGATTTCGGACAGATAATTCTTACTTCGGTGGATACGGGATACAATGAAAAGTTCAGTGAGATATTCGATAAAGATGAAATAAAATATATTAAAATTACAAACGGTAAACTCGAATATGAAAAGAGTTGACACAAAAAGAAGAATTAACAGGATAATTTGCCTTAAAGACGAGATTGAAGGTTTTGTAAAGTATCTTGGACTCGATGAACGAATGCAGGAATTAAAAATACTCGAAGCTTGGAAAGAGTGTGTAGGTGAGTCGATTGCGAAATTTTCCAGACCCGTTGAATTAAAAAAGAATAAACTTTTAGTAAGGGTGGAAGATGCAGGATGGCGTTTTGAACTTTCGATAAAAAAAAATGAAATAATTTCGAAAGTAAATAAAATTCTATGTAAAGAAGACAAAAAAAAAATAATTAAAGAAATAGTATTTATATAAATAAAAATAGAATATGGCAAAAAATAATAACGGTAAAAATGAGCAGACATCATATGATGAGAGTGATATTCAGGTACTTAAAGGGCTTGAACACGTTAGAAAAAGACCGGCAATGTATATTGGCGATGTATCATCGAGAGGCTTGCACCATCTTGCTTATGAAGTTATAGATAATGCAATAGATGAGGCTCTTGGAGGTTATTGTGATAAAATAATAATTAATATTAATAAAGACGGTTCCTTGATGGTAGAGGATAACGGTAGAGGCATTCCGACCGGTATGCACCCGACCGAAAAGAAATCTGCTCTTGAGGTTGTAATGACTCAATTGAATGCCGGCGGAAAATTCGATAAAAGCACTTATAAAGTTTCAGGTGGTTTGCACGGTGTTGGTGTTTCGGTTGTTAATGCATTGAGTGAATACCTCGAAGTGGAAGTTTACAGGGATGGAAAAATATTTTATCAAAAATATGTAAGGGGTACAGCTGTTTCACCTGTAAAAACGACTGGAAAAGTCAAAAGTAAAACAGGAACACGTGTTACCTTTTATCCCGATAAACTTATATTTAAAAATATAAATTTCAAATATGAAACTTTAGAAGACAGGTTAAGAGAATTAGCTTATCTTAATAAGGAATTAACTATTATTATAAGTGACGACAGGCAGAATAAAAAAAATGAATTTAAATTCAAAGGCGGTTTGATTGATTTTGTTAAATATCTGGATGAGGGTGAAAAATCTATTTCGGGAAAACCAATATTCATTAGCGGGGAAAGAGAGAACATCCAGGTGGAAATAGCGTTTCAGTATAATGAATCATATAAAGACGATATTTTAACATTTGTAAATAATATTAATACATCCGAAGGTGGAACTCACCTGGAAGGCTTCAAATCAGCATTAACAAGAACATTAAATAATTACGGGTCAAAGAACGGAATATTAAAAAATGATAAAATCACTTTAACAGGGGACGATTTTAGGGAAGGTTTAACCTGTGTTGTAAGTGCAAAAATACCTGAACCGCAATTTGAAGGACAGACAAAGACAAAGCTTGGAAATAGTGAAGTAAAAGGTATTGTTCAATCTATAACAGGTGAACAGCTTGGAAATTTTCTTGACGAAAATCCATCGGTTGCAAAAAAGATTATTGATAAGTGTTTTAGAGCGGCAGAAGCAAGAGAAGCGGCAAGAAAAGCTCGTGAGCTTGCAAGAAAGAAAACCGGACTGGAAATATCGGGTCTTCCCGGTAAACTCGCAGATTGCTCGATTTCCGACCCGACACAATGCGAATTGTATCTNGTTGAAGGAGANTCCGCAGGTGGCTCGGCAAAACANGGCAGGGANAGGCGTTTTCAGGCGATACTTCCTCTAAAAGGAAAAATATTGAATGTTGAGAAAGCAAGAATAAACAAAATTGTTGAGAATGATGAAATACGTACTATGGTTACCGCTATAGGAGCGGGACTTGGAAATTCGGAAGAATTTGATGAATCAAAGATAAGATATAATAAAATTATTATTATGTGCGATGCCGATGTTGACGGCTCACATATCAGAACTTTATTGCTTACATTTTTCTACAGGCATATGAAAGAAATTATCGATACAGAAAGATTGTATATAGCACAACCACCATTGTATAAAATTAAAAAAGGAAAATCTGAATTATATGCTTATGATGATAATGAAAGAGATGAAATACTGAAATCTATGAAAATCGATAAAAAAAGTATTGTAAATACAGAAGAAGGTGCAGTACCCGTAACTATAAGTGAGACTAAAGTTGTAATTTCCCGTTTCAAAGGACTTGGTGAAATGAATCCCGAACAACTTTGGGCTACTACTATGAATCCTGAGACCCGTACTCTATTGCAAGTGACAAACGAGAATGCATCGGCGGCAGATAAAATGTTCAGGGTACTTATGGGTGAAGAAGTCGAGCCGAGAAGGAAATTTATCGAAGAGAATGCGAAGTATGCCAATATCGATGCTTAATTTTTCGTAAAATTATTCTTCGTAAAATTATATTGATTATTGTTTCTCGGAATTTTATGCAAACTTTAGTTTTTTACTTAATATTTAAACCATTAAATTGAATCAAAGGAAATCCTTTTTATTGTTTGTTTTTATAATTTTTTCGTTGTTTCTTGAAAAAAGTTTTGCCGATTCTACTCACGTATCGTTTCAGTCATTAAATAAGAAAAGTAAATATACTTCTATTTCCTTTGGAATGGGTGCTAACTACGGGAATAATACTTCTCTAAAAAATTATATACAATATAAATTACCCGGTTACGGAAATCTAACCCGCGATGACCAGTTGTCTGAATTTTATACGGGACTTGAATTTTTTATAGGAGTAGAAAAACAAATTTCGAAAAACTTTTCTTTAAAAGGTGAATACACATATTTTTTAAAAAGCTATAATGTAAAACTTTTTCCTCAATATGATTTTACTTATAATAACCACCAGCCGTATTTAATATTTTATTATGTTATGCCCCAGGAATACTCGTTTATTAAAATTGGTGCCGGAACCGGATATATACATTCACGGTTATCGGTTAAAGAATTTGGATTGGAAAACTCATACTCTGCAAATGGTTTTGGCTTTAAAGCGGAAATAATTTTAAATACTCAAATAGGAAAATCATTTGCGGGTTATATTAACGGTTATGTTAATAAAACATTTTTATCGAATTTAAAAGACAGCAACGGAAAAGAACTTCTAACCAATGGAACCAATGAAACTGTAAACTTAAGCAGTCTGGGAATTGGCATAAGGTTAGGTGTTGAAATTTTTATTTTTTAATAATTATGGAGAATATAATAAAAGCAATTATTTATGGTGTGATTCAGGGTTTAACGGAATTTATACCTATAAGCAGTACTGCACATATTCGGGTAATTCCGGCTTTATTGAATTGGGGAGATCCCGGGGCGGCGTTTACGGCTGTAATACAAATTGGAACATTGATTGCAACTCTGATATATTTCAGGCAGGATATTTTTTTTATGGTTTCAGGATTTTTGAATGCTTTTAAAACAAAGAAATTCTTTGATGACCCATACTCGAGATTGTTTATTCTGATATTAATTGGTACTGTACCAATATCAATTTTTGGATTGGTCTTAAAGCGATTCATCGAGGGGGATGCAAGGGGATTGTATGTTGTGAGTGCATCGTTAATAGGACTTGCAGTAATTCTTTTTATTGCAGAAAGAATTTCATCGAGGAAAAAGGAATTCACTGATATAACTGTTAAAGATGGAATAATTATTGGTTTTGCACAAGCACTTGCTTTAATTCCCGGAAGCTCCAGAAGTGGTGTAACTATTACAGCTGGTCTTTTTTGCGGTTTAAAAAGAGATATTACGGCAAGATTTTCTTTCTTATTAAGTATTCCTGCAGTTGGATTAAGTGGTTTATATGAATTATATAGCGAAAGGAATGCACTGCTTAATGAAAATGTAATTAATCTTCTAATTGCCACTGTAGTATCGGGAATCGTAGGCTATATTGCTATAGCTTTCTTAATTAATTATCTGAAGACCCGGTCAAATCTAATATTTATAATTTACAGGGTATTATTGGGCTTTATTATACTTTATCTGCTTGCAACAGGTGTTCTGCGTAATATTTGAATATTCCGACAATATTTATTCTTGTATTGATTATTATAGGTAATTATTGTTAATATTACTTGAAACTTTTTAAACTAAAGAGAGTTTAAAACAAAGAAAACAAGTAAATTATGAAAAACATAAAAATTATATTAGTAGCAGGTTTATTAGTGTTGTTTACCGGAAGTATTATTGCACAAACTACATATTCCTTTAACGAAGGGCTAGCTCTCGCAAAATCAAATAATAAAAAAGTATTAATTGCCGTTTATGTAGATTCCGATAGCTGGTGCGAAAAAATGCAATCTGTATATTCAACGGATAATGTAAAAAATTATATTAATAATAATTTTGTTTTTATTAAGCTTAATGCACTGGGTACTGAAAAATGTACTTATAATGGCAAGCAATACACCTCGGCTGAAATTGTAAATATATTCGGGGCAACAGGTTACCCAACTCATGTTTTTTTAAATCCTGATGGGTCTGTAATCAAATATAAATACAATGGTGATACTTACGGTAGTTATTCCGGCTATGCCGAAACATCAGAGTTTGAAAAGATATTAAAATTCTTTGCAACTAACCAATATAAAGATACGGATTTATCCAAGATTTTATAAAAATGTTTTACCTGTATTTTTCCTCTAATTTTTTCCTGACATAATCCGGGACAAAGCAATCTATTTTCCCATTGAACCTTGCAAGTTCTTTTACCAATGATGAGTTAAGATATGTATATTTTTCGTTTGGCATCAAGAAAATTGTATTAACGGAAGGTGCAAGCTTTCTGTTTGTTAAAGACATCTGGAATTCATATTCAAAATCCGATACAGCTCTCAAACCCCTGATAATAGCTATAGCTTTTTTCTTGATTGTATAATCTACCAACAGCCCGTCGAAGGAGTCCACTTCTATGTTCCTAAATTTCTTAGTAACAACATTAATCATATTTTTTCGTTCGTCCTTTGTAAACAGGGGGCTTTTATTTGTATTTAAAGCGATTGCGACTATGATTTTATCGAAAATTACTGATGCTCTTTCTATAATGTCAAGATGCCCGTTTGTAATCGGGTCGAATGTTCCCGGATAAATTGCTATACTTTTTTTCATATTGTTATATTAAAATCAAAAAAAGAAAATTGTGAAATCCCGATATTTTTATGCAAAAATAATTTATTCTTAAAACTATCGGGTACAATAAAATTTTTATCATGCTCGAGTATAAATATTAATCTGAATTTCGATACGGCTTCGATTAATTTTAGGTAATTTGAATATTTGTATGGAGGATCGGCAAAAACAATATCGAATTTCTTATCGGAATTTATAATTAAGTATTTTACCGAATCGTTTCTAATAATATTGTATTTGTCGTTCAAGTTTAAAAGGGCTGTATTTTCTTTAATAACGCCTGTATCTATATCTACAAAAGTACAATGACTGCCTCCTCTCGATAAAAACTCCAGTCCAAAACTTCCCGTTCCGCAGAATAAATCCAGACATTTTTTATTTTCGAAATTAATTCTATTGGTTAAAATGTTGAATAACGTTTCTCTTGCCCTGTCGGTTGTCGGTCTCACATCATTTTTATAAGATGGAGATTTAATTATTCTGCCTTTAAAAATACCCGAAATTATTCTCATTGTTTTTGAACTAACGCAAGTCCGCAGAGCGGAACAAATTTATATCCTTCCGAAACTATTTCTGTATCTATATTATCCGTGATTCCAATTTCATAAAACGGGTTTGAAAGTATTACCCTTGTCGTTTTCGAAATATCATTAATTATTTTATAAGAGGAAGATGTCGATTCATCACCGTATAGATATATATTATTTATTTGAAGGTTGTAATATTTCTCGGCAATTTTTAAGTAAGCTTTCGTTAGAATATCCTGGTAATTTGAATTATTGAGTAGAAAATAATCATATGCAAGACATCCTGAATTGTTAATTATACTGAAATCAAACCTGTTTTTCTTGCATCCCACTATTAAAATATTTTCTTCTTTTAATAAGTCTTTCCTTATTTCCCTGAAATATTTTTCGGAAGAAAAATGCTCTACATCGATGGAATTAATTTTAATATCTATTAATTTCGAAAGTTTTTTCAATCCTTCGATGAGGTTATTTTTGATTGCTATGATTAGAGTCTCTTTTATATTTTCCGAATACGATTCCGATAATAGTTTGTGATAATTAATTTTGCAGTCTTTATAACCATCGGGAAAGTAATTCGACAATTCCCAGAGAATATTGGAGTTTATCTTGTCTTTTGTTTCCGTGAAATCAAGAGGTATTACATTTGTAAAACAATGGTTCGTCTCTATTAGAATTTTAGATGTATGTGATGTTGTGTTAGATTTATCAAGTACATCGTTAATTGATTTTGCAATATCGTTTAAATAGTTTTCGGATAATTTATTTTGTAGATATAATTTTTCGAGATTAATATTTTCTGTTAAATTAAATGCAAAAGAAATTTTTTTTTCTTTGTTGATTTCCAGAAATTTTATTGATTTTTCGAATAATCCTATTGTAAACATATCATTTATTTATTCTACAAAAATATAGTCTTTCATTTTATCGAATTTTTTCTTCCCAATACCTTTTACTTTCATAATATTTTCTATTTTTTTAAATCCGTTGTGAGTCTCCCTGTACTTAATAATTTTCTCTGCAGTGGATTCACCGACCCCGGGGAGTGAAATAAGAATTTCTTTGGTCGCTGTGTTAATATTTATACTTTTAGGCTTAAGTTTCTCTTCTTTTTTGCTTTTCTTTATTTCCTTCGATTTCAGAGAATCTTCCGTGGTTTGGAGTTTTTGTTTTACCTTGTTATCATTATCTGCCCCAGTAGAATCTTTATAAATATTGTTTAAAGAACCTCTTGAAAGTTTTTTAAACATTTCTTCTGTTCTTGAATAATCGTATGTCGAATAATTTGTATTTGCCGATAAAAACTCGATATATTTAATACTGAATCCTGTGATAAGAATAATTATTACAAACAATAAAACTTTTGTTTCGTTTTTGGTAAAGTTAAAATATTCCTGAATCTGTTTCATAAATTTTAAGATAAAAAAGCCCGCCAAAAAGTATTGACAGGCTTATAAAATTATATTGAAAAAATTCCCGATTTATTTTTTTGTAGAATTTGGATTAAAAATGTTATTCCCGTATTTATTAATTTTAATATCAACTAACATTCTTCTCATATTTAATCCCTGGTCAAACCAAACCGAATCAATAAACATTACTCCGTAAGTCGGATAACTTGAGCTTACGTTTCTTCCTCTTAAATAAAACGCACAAATATATTTTTGTAATCCAAGATTTAAGAACCTATCAATTCCTTCCCGAAATGGAAAATCATTTATACTTAAACTGCCATCGGTAGTCGGATATTTTGTTAATGTATCAAAATTATACTTTTCATATTTAGTCCCATTCTTCATCATTGCTGTGAACCATGTCTCTTTTCCGGGATAATTAACATCCAGATGTGCGGAGCTCAAATATACTTGTGTATCTACACCATTTGGTAATGTATCTCTGAATAAAACATCTTTATTTGTATTATTGTTTTGTACGCTTATACCTGTTAAAAAGTCTGCGGCACTGTAAGAGTCATCTGAAAAATATTCATCCAATATGATGTTATCATACACAAATACATTTCCAAATATCAGAGGTACATTTAGAGATTTTAATGTGTCTCCTTCGATAATTTCAAAACTGGCATAATACCTGATGTATCCCGGTTTAGTCACAAGAATTGTATAAGCTCCTACAGCTAAATTTGTGAACGTAAATGTACCCGAAGCATCTGAAATAGCTGTTTGTCCGGTCTGCTCCACAAGAGCAGTTGCGCCGATAACTTTTTGCTGGGGTGGTACTGATGTTGAATCCTTTACGATTCCAATAAGAGTTGCCAATCCGGTATCCGAACCTGTTAAACTACACCCTGAAGCTATTAAAGATATAATAACCAAAAATAAGAAAAGAACTTGTGTATGAATTTTCATAACTTATTATATTTAAGTTTTTATGAGTTTTCGATAGTTATTGCTATATACTATGAAAATACTTTAAATTTAAAATAATATCAAAGATAAAATAAATAGATAATATTTTTACTAATTAAAAACAAAATAATTTTGTCCGTTTTTATTTATTTTAATGTCAATTATAACATTAAATATATTATTCGGGTCTAAATATGTAGATTTTATATATAATAAACCAAACATTTTTGGAGCTTGAGGATTAATATTAAATCTTCCTTTTAAGTAAAAAGGAAAAACGGGACCATCTGTTAAATTAGGATAAAAGAAGTCCGTACTTTTTTTGGGAAAATCTGATTCTGATAGTGGCTCGCCGGCTCCATAATACATAGTTAAAGTATCGAATTCACTTTTTGTAAAATTCCCCAGGTTATTGCCAATCAAGGTGGTATAACTCATAGGAATTTGTCCCGAACTGCTTGCATCAACAAAAAGAAATCTTTGTGTTGTTTCCGATGTATCTATTAAATCCAAATCCCTGACATAGCTATTAGAAACTGTTGTTCTTAATAAATTTAAATCAAGAGAATTGTAAGAGTTTTGGTTTACATATTCCTGTATATGTATATTATCGATTATATAAATTCCATTGGTTGGGGCTAAGACGAAATTAATTATTGTTGTATCTTCCGAATAAATGATGCATCCGACCGTATCATTATAGTAATTTGTAGCTGAAGCAATTACATGCGCATTTACTGCCGAAGAAGGCATAGGAATTCCTCCCAATAAAAAATATCCTCCAGAATCGGTTGCACAAGTTAAATTTGATGCTGGAATCGTAATAACTGAAGCTCTTACGATAGGCTTGTGAGTCGCAGAATCTAAAACTCTACCTTTTATTGCTCCCGGTGGATAATCCGGACCATTTGCATTGTTACATCCGCAGTAAAAACAAAGCAACATAAAATATAAGATGATAAAAAATAAGTTTTTCATAGCAAAAATATATCCTATAAAATATTTAAATTTATAAATATTTTCAACATTATATTAATTTTGAAATTTTATTTATTAAAACAAAGGTAAATTTTTATGTCAAAATTCAGGATAAAATATCCTTTTAATCGTTTTCGATTTTCCGGATGAAACATCAATTTCGCATACAACTGCGGCAAATCTAATATCTTCGGTTGCAACTTCGTGTTTTTGGGGTGTACCATATATAAATCTCTTTATCGAAGAGTCCTTTTTCATACCTATTACCGAATCGTAAGGTCCTGTCATTCCAACATCAGTAATATAAGCAGTTCCTTGCGATAATACTCTTTCATCCGAAGTTTGTATATGTGTATGTGTACCGAGTACCGCACTGGCTCTTCCGTCAGTGTACCATCCGAAAGCTATTTTCTCCGCAGTCGTTTCTGCGTGGAAATCTACAATTACAATTTTAGTATCATCTTTTGTTTTTTCGTAAACCCAATCGAAACTTCTGAACGGACAATCGATAGGTTTCATATAAGTCCTTCCCTGCAGGTTGACTACACAAATTTTAATATTCGTATCTTTTATTGTAAAAATCCCAAATCCATGCCCATAAGCACCACGCGGATAATTATTCGGTCTGAGCAAATTTGGTGTGTCGTTGATATATTTATGAGATTGGATTTTATCCATCGTATGATTTCCACCTGATAAAACATCTATTGGAAGCTCAAGCAGTTTTTTTGCGTCTTTTTCTAATATTCCCATACCTTCGGATATATTTTCCGCATTGGCTATTACAAAATCTATTTTGTATTTAGTAATAAAACTTTGAAGAAGAGATTTTACAAGATTTAACCCCGGCTCTCCTATTATATCGCCGATAAAAAGTACATTAATTTTTTCTTTCAAAAATATTCCTCCGTATTATATCCTTTCCATTTACAGTAATCATATAAATCCGTTTGAGCCGATTTAAATATAGCCGCAAATGCAAGTGCATCATCGGTATATCCTAAAAATGGTATAAAATCAGGAATAATATCGAACGGGTTTATAAAATACAAAATTGCCGCAACAACAAGAGCAATCGTTTTCCATGGGATATTTAAATATGTTTTGGTTTTGTAATCACTAATCATTTGAAGGGATAGCGTTAGCTGTTTTATCAACTTCGAAAATTTTGTGAAATCAAGTTTTGAAGCTTTTTTCCTGATTTGACTTTCGTTATTTAAAACTTCACTAAGCTCATCTGCCGAAACTTTTGACGAATCTGTTATTACTTCATCAAAAATTTTATTTTCGGAAAAATTATCTTTTGTATGCATATTGGTATAAAGACAAAAATAGATGAATTAAGATATTAAATCAATTACTATATATATTTATCCGCAGACCTGTTTGAATACTCTTAAAAAGTTCAACCCGAGAATCTTACGGATTTCGATTTCCGTATAACCCCGTTCAACAAGTTTTTTTGTTATCAGCGGGTAGCAGGTTCCGTCGTAAAGTTCATTAGGGGGCGTGATACCGCCGTCGAAGTCGGAACCGAGACCGATATGGTCTGCTCCGATTAGTTTATAAATATAATCTATATGGTCAATTAATCTATCTAAAGGCACTCCTCCGGATAAATCTTTTGTCGCTAAGAAATTTTCTCTTTCCTGATTGAACTTTACCATATCATTTGAATTTGCATCGTAAATTTCTTTTAATTCTTTCGAATATTTTTCATAAACATTTTGTGTACGGATTGCATCGGCATTAATATCGATAAATGCATCATAAAAATTTATCATAATCATCCCGCCGTTTTCACCTATTGCTTTTATCTGTTCATCGGTCAAGTTTCTGTAATGCCCGCATAATGAATAACAATTCGAGTGCGAAGCAATAATCGGATTCTTTGTAGTTTTTATTACATCCCAAAAAGTCTGCTCGCCTGAGTGTGAGACATCTATTATCATACCAACTTCATCCATTCTTCTTATTACTTCATAACCATAATTAGTTAAACCGGCTTTAATATTTTTACCCGATTCATCTTTTGCGGATGTAGCTATTTTATTTGAGTTGTTCCATGTAAGTCCAATATACCTTACACCTTCATTATAAAACTCATTTATTTTATCCAAATCGTTTTCGATGGGGTTTCCGCCTTCTATACCCATCAATCCACACAACTTCCCGCTTTGAATGGTAGTGATAATATCGTTATAAGAATCGGCAAACTTAAACTTATCCGAATTTTCAGTTTCAATTTTTTTAAAACTTTTTATCCGGTCTTTTGTAAATTGATAAGCTCGCTTCATATTTTCCGAATCAGTCCATAATGCAAAAACCTGAAGCTTTATACCTCCCTCAATCAATCTAACCAAACCGGTTTGAGTAGTTTTATCCTTAATACCGAAATTCGCTCCTCGCTTATATACCTGGTAAATAAAATCATTATGAGCATCTATTACAATTGCATCGTAATGAAGTTTATAACAATCATTTACCAAATCAGTAAATTTACTTGCAGGATTCAGTACATCTGTTTCTTTCAATGAGTCTTTTGCCGTAATATTTGGCTCTACATTTTTTTTACTTATATTATTACTGTTTTTACAAAAAGAAAATGACAGTAACATAAATGCTAATATTGGAAAATAGATTAATTTATATTTCATATTTTATTGTTTATTCAGATTTAAAAGCGGTGTTAGCTTTTGGTCATATGGTGTAATAACAATCGTATTATTTTTAGAATTCATTAAATCTTTTAACGTCTCAATATATTTCCACTGAAGATATTGAGAACTAATTGTACTTGAGATAATTTTTTGAGCTTCTGATACACCTCTTGCTTCCACCTGTTTTCTTTCAGCTTCCTGCTTTTCTTTTTGCAGGACATAAACCATCTGTTGGGCTCTTTGTTCGGCTGCAATTTTTTCATCGATGGCTTCTTTTACTTTATCGGGTAATTCTATATTTCGCATTAATACTTTTTCGAGAATAATTCCTCTGCCTTCAAATGATTTTTCCAGATTTTTAGTTATGTCACCTACAAAATCATCTCGTTTGGATGAATATATATCAGTTGCAGTATATTTTACACTAACATCCCTAAGAGCTGTTCTTGTTGCCGGTCTTACTATTTTCTCCATATAATCGATACCAAGCGTTCTGAGCAAATTTGGTGCTTCATTTTCGCTTAACCTGAACCAGACCGTT
>JGI20214J51088_10000803_pt1 | contig 21449 bp, 23 predicted proteins | sample WetSurMetagenome_FD_51088 | JGI IMG/M metagenome (IMG submission 51088) | reverse complement strand
AAAAAATGAACGTTGAATTTACCGGTACTACGTGCTGGGAGAACCTGGTTAAAGGATTCTTTTCGGCAGCCGAATATTTTCTTTAAGGAGCGACAGATCTGATGGAACAATTCCTTGACACCTATATCGAACGACTGCGACCCCTGTTCCCCGGGATTTCCCCGGCAGCGGCCCATGAAACAGCATCAGCATTTCTAGCATTCAAATTCGGTCTCTATAGTAACGCCGCCCGGGAATGTTCCCATGCGGTTTCCCTGATTCCTGAGGGCGGACCCTATAGTGCCCTGAAAAAGGCATTGAATATTCTTCGCGTAAATGCAGAAGACCGGGATAATTCACAGGTAAATGCTGATCTTTCGGTGTTCTTTACCGATGAGGAGAGAGCATATGTGGCCATTAATCTGCCTCCTGAAAATGTAGAAGATCCGGGAAGCCTTACTCTCGATAATGCATTAATCCTCATTTATGCTGCCGCACTCATAACTTCACCCGAGGATGAAGAAGCACTGCAGGAACACCGGCGACTTATTGTCCGGATGCTTACGGACTATAAAAAAGCACTCGGCTTTGAATGATTAAATAATCCCTGCTTTGGAACGTGCACGTTCGGGGGAGTTTGAATGATCCTCATCCCTTGTGTTTCCGGTAAGGTACGATTTACCGATATAACCCTTCCATCAATAGTGGTAAAATGCCCCTTCCGTTTGTTTTTCTGAAAAGAAGAGAGTGTCAATCTTTAAATAAATCATGATAAAGAATACCGGGACACAGGTGAATTATCGATGAATGACAAAAATATTCTGGTGGTGGATGATGAACCAGAAATTTTATCTATTTTTCGTATTTTTTTGGAAACGGAAGGATATTACGTTGAATCGGCTTTGAACGCAAAGGAAGCCATGGCAAGAATTGATACAAAAAAATTTCATCTTGCAATTATTGATATCAATCTCCCTGATATCCATGGAACAGAACTTTTAGAGAAGATACAGGCAAGTCAGCCGGAAATAATAAAAATTGTTGTTACCGGGGACAATATCAGTAACGAACTCCAGGAATCCTTTGATAAAAACGCTGTTAGTGCATATATCGTGAAACCGGTAAAAAAGAACGTGTTGATGAAACTTATAAAAGAAAAGATTGAAAAATCACGAGTTTAACCCTCATAGTTACCATACCAGACTATGATAGTTAATTCATCAAAAAAAAACGATGTCCCCCAAAATTTAATCTCATTTTACTCATCGGCATATTTCTTATAAAAAAATGCATAAGTCCGGTTATCTCGGAAGATTTTCAAGTTTTTAGAATCTGTTGGAATGCATTTGCAAAAATGAGAAAAGTTTACAGACTATCCATACTGATTCCGGAGAAGTCCTGTGCAACTTCCCTGATATCCTTCACACCAAACGCTGTCTGCACCTGGGTTAGTTCCATCTGGTTGGCCGCATCGCACATGTAATCCAGAATATCAACGGACAACTCCTTCTGGATCTTGCTCTTCCTCAGCTGGTCTACCAGACTAGCCATCTTCTCGGGAGGCTCCATGCGGAGTTTTGCAAGGCTCATCACGCACATATAGATGCGGGTAAGGTTCCGGTCAGTACCCGTGATGCAATCAAAGAAGTTCCGGATTATTTGTGCCTGGTATATTGCTCCACCCATGAATTCCACCTCCTTCTCGTCTTTTTGGTAATCATCCTGTTCGAATTATCCCTTTAAAATCTTTGTGGGAAAATCCTCGTTTTATCCGGGGAAAAACGATTTTAAATCGGTTTTTTGCGAAAGAGCGGCGGAATTGTCTGACAAACGGATGACGGGTGTCATACACTTCATGAATGTCGCGCTCATTTGGCAGCACTGACAATCTTGATGATATCGCCATCCCTGAGGACATGGTTTTCCTTGATCCTCATCTTCGTCCGTGCATCTATCGCATAAAGGAATCCTTTTCCGATATCGGTATGGACCTGATATGCAAGGTCATGGGGGGTGGAACCCCGACGCATGAGGAGGGCATCGGGTAATACATCGCCCTGTTTATTGCAGAAATGGTTTTCATCCTCCACCGGATAGACCACAATCATGTCAAGCAGTTCAAAAACGGCCCTGTTGATCGCCTGCTGGACTCCGGTGCCTTTACACTGTTTCATGACTTCTGCAATCTTTGCAAGACCGGCTTTCTGGGCCGGGGAGAGGGTTTCTTCGTGGGCGATGGTGAACCGTTCGTCTCCCGGGAGGTACTGGATCACATTTGCAGCCGCCGCATTCCGTAAGGCCAGCTCTGATGCAGCACTTGCAAAGGCGACCTTTTGTGCCACGAGTTTTGTGCGGAGCGCTTCAGGAGTCTCATCGAACTTGTTGCCCACAACCAGCATGGGTTTCGAGATCTTCACGATCTCCGCGCAGAGAGGAATAAGATCCTCAATTGTCGCATGAATGAGATCGATCTTCAGTTTCAGTTCGATATCCCGCACATCATCGGTGGTGATACCGAAGCCCGTGAAGGTTTCGGCAATTCCCTGCTGGATGGCTGCCCCTTTACCCTGAGACTGGCGGCTGATCCTTGTCCAGTGTTTTTCGAGAATGCCATGGACCCACATTGTCATTTCGAATAACAGGAAGGTAACATCCTCTTCCGGATCATGGTTGCCGACACCTACGGGATTCCCTTCACTGTCTGTCCCGCCGCTGGCATCGATGATATGGAGGATAGCATGAGCCTGCCGGAGGTTGTCGAGGAACTGGTTTCCGAGCCCCTTGCCTTTGTGCGCATCGGGCACGAGCCCGGCAACATCGATCAGGTTCACACCCACAAACCGACTGCCCCCGGTACAATGTGTGCATTTGACCTTAAGATCTGTACATGCACACTTCGTCCGCACGTAAGCAACACCGAAGTTAGGGTTGATGGTAGTAAACGGGTAATTGGCGATCTCAGCGTGAGCCATCGTGGCGGCCTTGAAAAAGGTCGATTTTCCGCAGTTTGGTTTTCCCGCAAGGGCAAGGGTAATCATGACAGGGCCTCAGGTTAAGAGAATAAAATGTCGCGGAAAAGATCCGGACAGAATCTGACAAAGCTTTTCATCCCGGTTTATTAAAAGATACTTATGGCGTTTTCATGGAAAAAGACCTATTACTTCGATAAACCCGGGCCGGTAAACACCAGGGATACCGCACAATTCGCCCTTGAGCGTGCTCATGAATTAAAGATCCAGACAATCATCGTTGCCAGCAGCTCGGGAAAAACGGCCGAGATTTTTCATGAGGTCATGAAAGGTTCAAACCTCAACCTGGTGGTTGTCACCCATGTGGTTGGATTTGTAAAACCAGGGGAGTGGGAGTTTTCCCAGGAGATTGCAGAAAGGCTGCAGAAACAAGGGGTGAGGATCGTAAGGGGAACCCATGCCCTCTCAGGGCTTGAGCGGGCGCTCTCGCGTTCTCCTAAGGTCGGCGGGGGCTCCCGAACTGAAGCTATAGCAGAGTCGCTTCGCCGAACCATTGCAGTCGGTCTGAAGGTAGCGGTAGAATGTGTATTGATCGCTGCTGACCAGGGTGCTGTTGGAATCGGCGAGGAGGTCATTGCCGCAGGCGGAACGGCGAGCGGGGCTGATACCGCTTGTGTGATCCTGCCTTCTCATACTGCGAATTTCTTCGACCTGCAGGTCCGCGAAATTATTGCCATGCCGAGGGTCCGTTAAAAATGGCACTAGGAGAACTGAGAGAAGCTCTCACACTTCTGAAAAAAAATCCGGTGTTTCTCGTACCAGGCACTGCAGGTGGCATTTTTATTGCGACAACCTGGCTGGCATACAATATCTCCGGCCCTTTCTTCTCAAGCCGCCTCTTGCTGCTATTTGCCCTGTTATTCATTTTTTTAATTTCCGGCATGTTCGCCATGATTAAGACAGGGGAAGAGCAACTCATTTCGATGCTGAAGGGAGGAGTCCGTTACTTTTTCCGAATCCTCCTGCCCCAGATGGTAATCGTTTTTTCAGTATTGCTCGTTTTCATCATTTGCATGATTACCTTCTCTCTTGTCGGTTTGTCTTCAGATGCTGGGCTGTTAACGGTTTTAACGATCGCCATTATGGTGCCTACGCTGATTCTCACATCGTTTTTTGATACTGCCGCGGTTTTTGAAGACTGCCATGTATTCGAGTCGATCCAGCGAAGCGTTATCCTTGTTTCTACGCATATGAATGCTGTACTCTCATTTTTTGCCCTCGGCGCAGCGGTATGTGCCGGGATACTCTTTGGAACGATGATTCTTTGGGAAGCGCTTCTTTTCGATAAGCTGAAACCGATCATGGACTTTACCGAAGCCCAGCGTGAAGCATTCACCCCAGAACAACTTATCGCTATGATTGGCCCCGAAGGAATTTGGGTAACAGCGCTGGTACTTTTCATTGCATTTTTCCTTATTATCCCGATCGTGTACAGTTTTAAAGCAGTTTTTTTCAGGAAAATGGCAAGCAGCACGGTCCTTATTCAACAACAGATGATTGGGGAATTCGACAGTAAGGGGCGATGGTACAAATATTAGCGGTAAAATAGTGTTTTTCGGATGTATGTCTGAAACCTTACCTATTGGAAAAAATTTTTAAATAATTGCTGTTTTGAAAACATTTAAACTGATAAAACCCCCCTCATGTGCCACCTGTCCCCTCGGGAACAGGGCAAATTGCAATAGAACGAGGTTTGGTTAAAGGCAATACGGTACCATCGTAATGCGGGGAACCCAGCGGCGGGGCAGAGCGCCAGCGGAGCCCCGGGTGCTTCAGAGCCATTGAATGATTTCGAAAGAGCTTAAATAATTCCATTCTGGAATGAAACGCCAGCCTAGGGAAATTCAGGGCAGCAAAATCGGTCTTATAAATAATCCGTACACCGCTATAGCAAAAAGTCCCCCGCCGAGAGTGGCAAGGAGATTGGTGCCGGCATTTCCCAGGAAACCACGGTTTTCAAGAGTTGCTCCGACAACACTATCGATGTTCGTCCCCACAAATCCAGCAATGGTGCAGATAACCATCATAGGAGGATCGATCACGTGAAGCAGCATTGCCACCAGTGATACTACCAGCCCGCCAAAAAGTGCTACCAGCTCGCCGGTGAGGGTTACCCCTCCATTCGTGCCAATGGGTACCTTTTTTAACGTAGTAATAAGGCGGGGTATCCCGCCGGTGACACCGATTTCACTTGCCAGGGTGTCTGCGGCTGCAGTTGCAACACAACCGACATACATGACAACGAAGACCGGCTGCTGAAAGACACCGAAGAGAACTGCCGCTGCGGCAGCGATGATTCCATTGGCAAAGACATTTTTGTACCCTCTTGCCCCACTCTGGCCCTGCTCAACACCGATACGTTTTTTATACTCGAATTTGTATTTCGTTGCCGCCGATCCGAGAATAAAAAATGTGAGCATAATCAGGAACCATGACGGCCCCTGAGGGGCAGCGAAGACCAGCAGGGTTATGCCGACAAGTGCAGCAGAAAATAATCCTGAAAGGTCTGCCGTTCTTGAACGGAAGGCAAAATAACCGAATGTAAACCCGATAATGACCGCGGCAACGACCATCTGCAGATCTGCCTTATAATTAAGTTCCTGGATAAGCCACATGGTCATTGCTATTCCGATACCCTCGATCACCAGAGAATCTTCGTATTTGAGCAGTATGACCTTGAGAAGCACTGCTGCGATAATACCAAAGATAATTGTCAGGCTGGTCCGCTCATGCAGGTACGCCATGACAAGAACACCCGCCCAAGCAGTTGATATAATGTAATACAGGTAGGTGTTCAGATCATCAGCACCGGTCTGGAAGACCAGTTCGCCCAGGACCAGCATTGCAAGGGTTGTTGCGAAGACGAAGAACGGGAGAAGTCCGGTACCATAAATGGCGGCGAGAACACAGAACGTGTAGGAAAGATACTTTGTATCAAAAAAACGCCATAGCACCAGAGCATAAAGGATGACAACGAGACCCATCAGCCATGGGGGTTTTACGAAGGGTCCGGCGAGAGTAACCCCCCCGACAAGTGCTGCCGCGTATCCAAGGCCCTGTGGTCGTTGCATTGTCTAAGGTTTGGTTTTTTTTTAAAAGAGGTTATGGTTATCGGTCGGTTATAGGAATTTATAGTAAAGCGTCAACTGCACCAATTGCGTCTGTAATCATAGGATACCCTCCAGTGTGAAGTGTCCAGGACTACCGAAATAAGATGTTTAAACCGTGTTACTCTTTTCTTCCTTTTATGAAATAAACAGACCCGGCGATACCGAGCATCATGCCAACGGGGAGCGCCAGTGACGGGAACTCAGGGGCAGGAATTGAGGGGAAGGGCAGTTCGACGGCAATTAGCTGGTCTATTCCCTTCGCGTCTTTTGAGGGGGAGAAAGGAGCGTAGAGAATGACTGCATATTTCTGCCCTGTTGTGGGAACAAAATGTTCACCGTTTAGATCTGCAGCTGCGATGATCTTATCGCTTTCCCCCTGATCGAATGAAGGATACCCCGGAGGGATAGTGTTCCCGCTGTAATGCCAGATCGCTGCCTGCAGTGCATACTTGTCGTAGGTTCCCTTGTTATTGATAATATAATTGATCTTATTCCATTCGACTGCCGGAAGTGTAGCGGGAAGGGGGCCCAGACTCGAATAAATCTGATAGGTAACAGCGTCTGTCGAAATATCCGATACCGAATCGAGAGACCATCCGGGATATATCTTATTGTACTGGATATCCGAAGGGACGGGTTTGGTTGAAGAAAATGTCAAATCCCAATAAGATGTGCTTCCGGAAATGATGGTCCCGCTGGCAGTTGCAGGTAAGCCTGCAGATACGACCGACACCAGGGCCAGTAACGAAATTATAACAAGCATTCCGCAAAACTTCATTCTCATGGCGAAAAGTCTCCCCACATATCTGCCTATCAGAGGTTGAACTCATTTCTATACATTGTATATAATAAATAGATGCAATGCAGCGGTGCAATGCCTCCCGTTATTAAAAAGGAGGACGCGGATTTTTTTATATTAATGAAACCATTATTTTCAGAATTTAGCCGGATAATTTTTTGCACATTGGCTGGATTGCATAAAGGAACCAGGCGCGAATGAAGATTTTTTTGACAGCCGATTTCTCCGAAAATCAAAAAAACATAATCCGGTTTTTATTGCACGACCGATGATCTCCCCATTCTGTTTCCATTCGATTAGTATATTTTGAATCAGAACACACGGTTAACAACAATGGCATCATCGCAGGATCTCCCAAAAAATTATGATTTTGCCGAAGTCGAGGAACGCTGGAGAAGAACCTGGAGGGACGAGGATAACTATTTTGATAAAAACTCGAAAAAGCCACAGTTCGTCATCGATACCCCTCCGCCCTACCCAACGGGAAACTTCCATATAGGCAATGCACTGAACTGGTGCTATATTGATTTCTTTGCCCGCTTCAAGAGGATGAAAGGCTACAATGTCATGTTCCCCCAGGGATGGGACTGCCATGGGCTGCCTACGGAAGTAAAGGTGGAAGAGCTCAACCATATCACAAAGAACGATGTCTCCCGGGAAGTGTTCCGGAAGATGTGCCGGGACCTCACGATAAAAAACATCGACGCAATGCGCATCACCCTCAGGAAGATGGCGTTCTCGACCGACTGGTCGAATGAGTATATCACCATGATGCCGAATTATTACGGCAAGACCCAGCTCTCGTTCCTCCGGATGCTCAAAAGCGGCTACATCTACCAGAGTGAACACCCGGTCAACTACTGCACGCGGTGCGAGACAGCAATTGCATTTGCGGAAGTCTCCTACGAGGACCGCGAAACCACACTCAATTTTTTTGACTTCGATGGCGTGGAGATTGCTACCACCCGGCCTGAACTCCTGGCAGCCTGTGTCGCTATCGCTGTGCATCCAGGTGACGAGCGCTTCACGTACCTGAAAGGCAAATCCATGAAAGTCCCGCTCTTCGGCCACGACGTCCCTGTGGTACTCGATGAGGCTGTTGACCCCGGGTTCGGTTCCGGCGCTGTCATGATTTGTACCTTCGGTGACAAACAGGACGTCCACTGGTGGAAACAGCACAGCCTCGCCCTCCGCAAGGCCATCGACCGCTCCGGAAAAATGACTGAAACTGCCGGCAAGTACAAGGGGATGAATGCCGCTGAATGCCGTAAGGCGATTCTTACCGATATGAAGGATAAGAACATCCTCAGGCGGCAGGAGAAGCTTGCCCAGCGGGTTGGAACCTGCTGGCGTTGCAAAACACCAATCGAGATCCTCTCCGAGCGGCAGTGGTTTGTTAAGATAAAGCCGGCCGAGATCCAGAAGGCTGCTCACGAGATCACCTGGTTCCCCGAGCACATGCTCCTCCGGATGGAAAACTGGGTACAGCAGATGGAGTGGGACTGGTGCATCTCCCGGCAGCGGATCTTTGCCACCCCCATCCCGGTCTGGTTCTGTACGAAATGCGGCGAGATGGTGACGCCCGACGAGAAGAAACTCCCCGTGGACCCAACGCTTGTAAAACCCGACCACCCCTGCCCGAAGTGTGGCGGTACTTCGTTTAACGGTGAAGTGGACGTGCTCGATACGTGGATGGACTCCTCCATTTCAGTCCTGAACGTGACCGGCTGGGATGGCAGCGGCACCCCGCCGTTCTTCCCGGCCCAGATCCGGCCGCAGGGCCACGACATTATCCGGACATGGGCCTTCTATACCATCCTCCGGTCAGTTGCACTCACGGGCCAAAAACCGTGGGACGAGATTCTCGTTAATGGAATGGTTCTTGGCGAAGATGGTTTCAAGATGAGCAAGAGCCGTGGCAACATCATCGTTCCCGAAGAGATCCTGGTCAAGTACGGCGCCGATGCACTCCGGCAGTGGGGAGCGATGGGGGCTGCGACCGGTTCCGACATTATGTTCAACTGGAACGATGTTGTCGCCGCTTCCCGGTTCCAGACCAAGATGTGGAATATTACCAAGTTTGCCCTGATGCAGCTTGGGAAGGGCGGGTTCGATGAAAACGAGCCGGTAACTGCCCTCGCTGACCGCTGGCTCCTGGTCCGGCTCTCGGACACCGTGGAGACCGTCAGCAGCGCGATGGAATGCTACCAGTTCGATGGAGCGCTCAAGGCAATCCGCGAGTTCGCGTGGGATATTCTCGCCGACAACTATATCGAGCTCGTGAAAGGCCGGCTCTACAAAGAGGATGCATCGCGGAGAAGCGCCTGCCTCGTGCTTCACACGGCATTCGACGCCCTCTGCCGGATGCTCGCCCCGTTCACTCCTTACTTTGCCGAGGAATGTTACTCCTACCTGAAAGGCGAGAGCGTTCACCAGCAGCCATGGGTTGCGTTCACCTATGAAGATGACGCTGCACGAACGGAAGGAAACCTTCTCGTGCAGGTCGTGGCTGAAGTGCGTAAGTACAAGCACGATGCCGGCCTTGCGCTGAATGCCCCGCTCGGCAAAGTCACGATCTATGCCCCGCACACGGTTAATGATGAGGGCGATACCGGTCGCACCCTTAATGCCGACGTTCACTGGCGTACCGACATTGCCAAGCTCGACCGCGTTATCACCGACATCGATTTCAACCGATCCATTGTTGGTAAGACGTTCAGGAAAGATGCGCAGGCATTCATGGACGCGGTCAAAACGCTCTCTTCGGAGGAACTTGCAAACCCGCCCGCGACTATCAAAGTCAACGGTGTTGATATCCCCTTGCCGGAGAATGTCTTCACGCCCAAGTATTCCTATATGGAAGAGGGGGCGAAGGTGGATGTGCTTGCGGTCGGCGACGTCATTGTAACGATTGCGAAGTGAGTGATTCTCTCATCTTTTCTGTTTTTACTCAAATGACAGATTACGGGTTTTTCCGGGATTGCTGAAATTAGCGATGCCTGCCGCCGCCCCTAAGGGCGCCCCGCGGCGGCCTCAGTACGTTTTCATCCAGGTGCGTACGGTAATTGCCCCGCCTGCCCCGCGAGGGGCCCTGAGGCGGGATATATCTTAATAAATTTCTTCGGAAAGTAAAAACGATTCTAAAATTTTTGTCAGTGAAAAAAAATCTCAAAAAAAATTCCGGAGCCGGACAACTCCTTACTAAAAAATTCCATGTTGTCGCAAAAAACCTTCAACTCTTTCCGGGCATCTCTTCCCATCAACGGTGTACCAGGGGGAAACCCCAATCCGTCGTAAACACCTGGTCAATCCCCCTCTCATCCCCGTTAAAATTCCGGGCCCGTACCGGGCCCCGTTGTACGAGTTTTGCCTCAACCCCCTCTTTCATAGAGGCAATAAATCCCGAAAACACGGTAATTCTTCCGGAATTGATCACCATTCTCCGGCGGGAACAGGTGAGGCAATACGCAGCAATGTTACAACAGCCCCGGGAGGGAAAAACCTGGCAAGAGCACATGGATCAGGCCGGTTGGGATGAATTTTCAGCCAACGGCTTCATCCGGACATTCGACGGCAATTGTTGATTATAAACAAGAGCAAAGGAAATATCCGGCAGGAACCGGAACAATTACCCGGCTCACCGGATAGGATCACTCACAATTTCTTCCTTTTCCACTTCTTCTTCCCTGTTTCCCACTCAGCCCGGATCGTATCCGCCACAAAACCCGCAACAGTCTCTGCGGGAAGCATCGCATCCACGATCACAAAGCGCGATGGCTCATCCCGGGCATAGGACAGGTAATTATTCTGAACCTTCTCGAGCGTCTCCTGCTTCTCGAAATGCTCCCGCTGGTTATCGGGTTTAAGCCGGGAAAGTGCATCGTCAACCGGAAGAACGCAGAGGAATGTCTTGTCCGGTATAACTGTCCAGCCGTTGTGCATCGCTCTCAGCCATTGTTCCGGTTCTGGTATAATTCCCCGCAGCGTCACGGACTGGTACGCGTATCGGCTGTCACTGTACCGGTCAGATATGACAAGTCTCCCCTCTGCGAGTGCAGGACGGATGATTTTAGCCAGATGTGCTGCATGATCGGCAACAAAGAGGGTGGCCTCCGTAACCGGATCGATCTGCTCGGCAATAGCCCGACGGACAGAATCGCCTACCCATGTCGCACCAGGTTCACGAGTAAAAACAGGATCGAGATCAGTGAGCAGTTCTTTAAGTGCGGAGTGGAGGGAACTCTTCCCGCTCCCGTCAATGCCTTCGAGAGTAACTAACAACAGTGTCCCCTCCGGATCCATGCGAGCGGGATCGTGCCACGGTGGAGAGCAGTGGAGATGATTGCACCATCAATCCCGGCATCACTCAGCACCTGCAGATCAGCTAAAGACGCCACGCCGCCGCCGTAGAATAACTCCCGGTGATAGGCACTTCGCATCCTTTCGATGAGCTCCCGGCTGATCCCGCTTTCCGTTGCTACTGCACTGATATTAAGAATAATACAGCCCGTGAATTTCCAATGATTCGCCTGCCTGAGTAAACGGGCGGGGTCGCAGTTGTACGGAATAACACTGCCATTTTTAATATCGAGACTTAACAACCCGCCCTGGTAACTGGAGAGATTCTCCCCGCCGGTTTCAGTGCCAACAACATTGTTGATATGATACCCTGAGAGAAAGTCGGACGCTGAGCGGCATCCCCGGTCCGCATAACAGGCTGATACTTTCCCGGCGCATTCTGCCACGGTGCGGTCATGAGATCCGGTTCCCTCAATTCTGTCGAGATCTGCGATGTAAACAAATTTCGGTTTTATGGCCTCGATAAAACCAAGAGGTTCCGCTGTCGGGGAACAGCCCCAGTGAAGAGGTTTGTACGTGTCCCGCTGCCCGGATTTGCCGTGAACGACCAGATTTTTCTTCAAATCCATCGCAAGAACCAGTTTCATAGGCGAACGCAACCACTATTAGGATAAAAGATCATTAAACCTTATGCAATTGTTGGTCAGCCCAAGCTCCATCGACGAAGCAAGGCACTCAGGTGCCGCTGACATCATCGACGTCAAAAAACCATCCGAAGGCTCGCTCGGCGCCAACTTCCCCTGGGTGATCCGTGAGATCAAACAGTTCTCCAAAAAGCCGGTAAGTGCAGCTATCGGGGATTTTGATTTCAAACCTGGCGGTGCTTCGCTTGCTGCGTACGGGGCAGCCTGTGCCGGAGCTGACTATGTCAAGATCGGACTCGCCTTTGAAGGGGCCGGTCAGGCAAGGGAACTGATTAGTGCCGTCGTGAAAGCGGTGAAGGACGAATTCCCGGAAAAAAAAGTTGTCATTGCAGCATACTCTGACTATGAACGCATGCACTCCATCTCCCCTTTCGAGATGGCCCCCATTGCGGCGAACTGCGGTGCCGACCTTGCCATGGTCGATACAGGGATCAAGGACCGGAAGAGCACATTTGCGTTTATGGACGAGGAGACCCTTCGATCCTTTACCGAAACGAACAGGAGCCTCGGGCTCGGCACAGCGCTTGCCGGTGCGCTGAAGTTCGAGGATATTGATGCGCTGAAACGGATCAACCCGGATATAATCGGCGTGCGGGGTATGGTCTGCGGTGGCGACCGCAATGCGGTTGTCCGTGAAGACCTGATAAAAACCGCACTCGCCATGATCAGGTGATTTATGTACGTTGAGAAACTGGATGTGCCCCTCTCATTGACATTTGACGACGTCCTCCTGGAACCCCAGGCGTCGTGGCTGGAACCCGCTGATGCGGACACANGGTCAATATTTTCGAAAANGATTAAGCTCAATATCCCGCTCGTGTCTGCGGCGATGGATACCGTTACCGAAGCATCGATGGCGATTGCTCTTGCCCGCGAAGGAGGCATCGGCGTTATTCACCGTAACATGACTCCTGAGCGGGAACTGCAGGAAGTCATTTTCGTCAAACAGGCAGAGGAACTGATCGAGCGCGACGTCCTGTATGTGGAAGATTCTGCCACGGTCTCTGACGCGGAAAACCTGATGCACCAGTACAGCATCGGGGGTGTACCTGTTGTGGACAAGGGCAGGATCATCGGCATTGTCAGCCGGCGTGATGTACGGGCGATAGTTTCCAAACGCGGGGATGAGAAGATTACGGCAATTATGACAAAAAAACCGATTGTCGCCGATGAAGATATAACAGCAGAAAAAGCCCTCGAGATCATGTATACGAACAAGGTTGAGCGCCTTCCGGTCGTCAACCCGAAAGGAAAACTTATCGGCATCATCACCATGCAGGACATTCTGGAGAAGCGCCAGTACCCGCTGGCGACACGGGATGCCAAAGGGAATCTCCGAGTCGCTGCTGCAGTCGGGCCGTTTGATTTTGCCCGGGCAGAGCTGCTCGACCAGAACGGGGTCGATGCACTCGTTGTAGACTGTGCCCATGGGCATAATATGAAAGTTGTTGGCGGAGTCAAGGACATCAAGGAAAGCGTGAAGGCTGAGGTTATTGCGGGCAATATCGCCACCCGGGAAGCTGCCGAGGCGCTTGTCGGGGCCGGGGTCGATGGCATCAAGGTCGGCATCGGTCCGGGTTCGATTTGTACTACACGGATTGTCGCCGGGACCGGCGTTCCCCAGATCACGGCCGTTGCCCAGGTTGCGGATATCGCCCACCCTGCCGGCGTACCGGTTATATCTGACGGGGGAGTGCGTTTCAGCGGGGATGTTGCAAAAGCTATCGCGGCCGGTGCCGACACGGTAATGATGGGCAGCATGTTTGCCGGGACGGATGAAGCCCCCGGAAAAGTCATCACCATCAAAGGGCGGCGGTATAAACAGTACCGCGGTATGGGCTCCCTGGGCGTCATGAGTACCGGTCAGTCAAGTGACAGGTATTTCCAGAAGAAGGATATCGGAAGTACGAAGTTTGTCCCCGAAGGAGTCGAAGGGGTGACCCCCTATGTAGGACATGTCGGGGAGGTCATGTACCAGCTTGTCGGTGGATTGAAATCTGCCATGGGCTATACCGGCTCAAAGACCATTCCTGATATGCACACCAGGGCGCGTTTTGTCCGGATAACCAATGCCGGGATGACCGAGAGCCATCCCCATAATATTCTTATCACAGACGAAGCACCTAATTATCGCCTTTTTGAATAATCACATCATAATTTTCATATCCTTCTCCTCCCACTAGTCTTGTGTGGATCTTTTAATTCTCCGTCACGGGAAGGCCGAGGACCCGGGACACGGCCTGGTGGACAGCGAGAGGAAGCTGACGAAAAAAGGACGCGAAGAGATCGCGGCAGTCGGCCAGTGGATGGTCCGTCAGGAAATCCAGATCGATCTAATTGCAGCAAGCCCGCTTGCCCGTGCGCAGGAGACGGCAGAAATTGTGGCAGGTACGCTGGGAATGCGGGAGAAGGTTGTCACCTGGAAGCTGCTTGTCCCGGGCGGGGATCCGGATGCCGTTTCGAAGCAGATCTGCCATCACCCGGACAGTAAGACTATTCTGCTTGTCGGTCATGAACCCCTTCTCTCATCATTCATCAGCCTGACCATTGCCGGGGGCCAGTATGCCAGTATCGCCATGACAAAGGGGTCTCTTGCAAAGATCCGGCATTTTTCCTGTTCCGGACGGCCATCCGGTGTACTTGCCTGGCTTCTCACAGTCAAACAAATGGGCGTAACAAAATGACCCCACACCCATCTCTTTTTAGAGAAGGTTAGTTGGTCACACGGATCGTAAAAAAATCAGGAATCTGACCGCTCAAAATTTCCTGCGTTTTCTCTGATAAAAAAGGAAAATTCGGAGTAAATCCGGGAGTTTCCATTTCGCTGCAAGGAAGGCCTGAAAAAAGACCACCCGATGTCCTTACGGANTTGGAGAATAGGGATCGTAATACCCAACCAATTACAGAGCAATACTACAAGTATGGATGATCAGGGGCGGTTCCGCCGGGCGACTTTCGCCTCAGGTTGTTTCTGGGATCTCGAGGCGGAGTACAGGAAAATTGACGGCGTTGTCGGGACGGTCGTCGGCTACACCGGGGGAAACGTTCCGAACCCGACGTATGACCAGGTCGAAAGTGGCCTGACCGGACATGTTGAAGCTGTTGGTATCATGTTTGACCCGGCTATTGTCTCTTTTGATCAGCTTCTCGATATTTTCTGGATGGTTCACAATCCCAGAGAAGCCGTGGGGCATGGAGAGTGTCACGGATCCCAGTACCGCTCGGCTATCTTCTTCCATGACAAATCACAGGAAGCAGCCGCCCGGCAATCACTCAGCAGGGTCCGGCAAACAAACCGGCCCCTTACCGATCCGATCCTTACGGAAATTCTTCCCGCAGAGAAGTTCTGGCCAGCAGAAGAATGCCACCAGCAGTTCTATGAAAAGTGCGGGAAGGGATATAGTATAAGCAGGCAGGCGGACGAGTGATGATTTCCAGGCCCGCCGGTACTACCTTCAAAATAAAAAAAATCCAGGTTCCAATAATATCCTTTCCGTTGCATCTGTTCAACGCTTGAACCGCAGGGTGCGAACTCAGTACCCGGCACATTTTACAAATATATCAGCATCGCAAGATGACTTCCTTGATCAGAGTGTGGAGCCTGCGGCAATACGCGGGGCAGCCATACACTCTTTCGCCGGCTACCCATGACCGGCCCTCGGGTGATGTCCCCGGGATTTGTTTCCCGGCGGGCTCTCCTGTCGGCGATCATGACCGGAGGCCGGCAAAAAAGGACGTTCCCGAAGAAGCCAGGCCTTAAAAAACCTGGTTTTCATTCGGGAAGGTCCGGGAGACACCAGATGACGAAACAGACCCATCATGCACTGGAAATGAACGCCGGCAATGCACCGCGTCATACCCGGGACAGCGCACACCCTGAAACCCGGACCAACCCGCACCGCATGCCCGCAGGAGGTTGGTTAAGGGAAATTTCGACAAACGAGAACTGGCGTACGACGACGATTGTCCAGCGTCACCGTGATCGCGCAGCTTCACCACCATCTCTCTGATGCTGCCTTCTGATATGCGAGTAACCACAATCCACAGCACACCCTGCCGGCAAATCCTGCCGGCAGATCTTTTCTCTTTTTGAGTTTCCTGGTACCAATGCGGTTGAAATCAGCAACTGTTCTTCTGCAGTGATTCCACGAGCACGACTTCGCACCCGCCGGGATATTCATCGAAACGTGAGGTGCTGGTCTTCAGGTTATAGACAACAGACGGGTCCTGGTAGCCGCTGATATCCACCAGATATCCTTGTGCTGTAATACAGTCTCCTGAGGTAATGGTACCAGCTGTCTTCTGGAGCTCGGGACTGGCAAACAGCAGATGATTATTACTGGTATGGGAAAACCAGTAGTCATCGGGAAGCATTTTCACATATTCCGGATACGTGACGGTGGTCAGTAATTTCCTATCATTGACAGAGAAAGTGAAATACGGGAAGTATTCTGGTTGAAGGACATCGCCGTACGCCACGGCAAAATCTACAGGGACAATCTGCTCGAATCCCGGATCGGTGTAAGCGCGGGTTGCGACAACTTTCGCCTGGATCGTGTAGCTGTATTTCGCAGTCAGGGTATACTGCCAGGCCCCCTCTGTCCGGTAGAACACCTGGGGGCGATCGAGGAGGACCTGCGTGAGATTCCCGTCACCGATAGAATCCTTCGCGCTACCGGAAGATCCCGGGATGAACGGCAGAGTAATGACACCGGCAATCCCGAGAATCACGAGAAGAATGCAGAGGAGGGGGATAAGGATGACGAGCCATTCCCCGAGAGTCCCCATGCGCATGTAAAAATTCCTTACGGGTGATTAGCGGATCTTTGTCCCCGGTTCAACCGATTTCTGGGGAGTGAGCAGCGATGCAGCATCCCCGGCAGCGAGGATCATCCCGTTGCTCTCGACACCGAAGATCTTTGCCGGCGCAAGATTGGTAAGGACAACTACGTTCTGACCAACGAGTTCATCGGGTTTGTAGAACTGCGCGATCCCACTCACTATCTGCCGTTTTTCGCCGCCAATATCGACCTGCAGTTTGAGCAGTTTGCCGGACTTTGGGATTGCTTCAGCCGACAGAATTTTTCCTGTTTTCATCTCAACTTTAGCGAATTCGTCAATCGATATGGTGGGGGTTTTTTCCATCTTTCTGTTCGCCTCCGCAACGCGTTTTTGTAAAAGAGCTTCAAGCTCTGCGATCTGGGTATCTTCCATCTTGACAAAAAGAGGAGTCGGGGGCTTAATGCAGGCCTCAGGTACAAGACCCGTGGCTTCGCCGACGGGGTGCGCTGCTACTGAATCGCTGAATCCCAGCTCCTCCCAGCATCGCTGTGCAGTATCCGGCATCACCGGTTCGATCAGAAGAGCAAGGGCCTTGACGAGCTGGATGGAATTTTTTATAATCCGGGCTGCAGACTGACGATCAGTCTTGATCACTTTCCACGGGGCATTGGTCTGGATATACGCGTTCCCGTATGCAGCAAGCGCCACGATCGCGTCCACCGCCCCTTTGAACTCGTAGTCCCGCATAAGCTGGTCGACATTTGCCAGAGTTTTCTCGATCTCGGCAGTGATTGCCGGGTCAACCGGGCCCGGTGGAATTCCCCCGAACTCCTTCTGGGCAAAATAGAGTGTACGGTAGACAAAATTACCGAAAATATTGACGACCTCGTTATTGATGCGCTCGCCAAAGACCTTCCATGAAAAATTCAGTTCTTTGGTGTGGCTCGTGTAGGCAAGGAGGTAGTACCTGAGGTAATCCGGAGAAAGGCCCTTGTCGAGATAATCGTCGTTGGTCCAGACCACGTACCCCCGGGATTTCGAGAACTTATGGTCATCGACCTTGACCATCCCGCTCGCAACTACTGCATAGGGCACGCCGTATCCGGCACCTTTCAGGAGCGCTGGCCAGAAGATGGCATGATGGTAGATGATATCACCCCCGATGAAATGGGTAACGCGGTTCTCCCCGCACCAGTAGCGCTTCCAGTCTGCGCCAAACGAGCTTGCCCATTCCTCGGTAAAGGCAATATAGCCAATCGGAGCATCGACCCACACATAGACCACAAGATCATCGCGTCCCGGGAATTTCACTCCCCATTCGAGCGTCCGGGTAATGCACCAGTCATGGAGCTCGTCTTTGATCCAGCCAATGGCGTAATTCCTGGCATTACTCGTGCCCCGGACCGTTTCAAGATATGGGAGGAGGAAGTCCCTGAACTCCGAGAGCCTGAAGAAGTAGTGTTCCTGGTCGCGGAATTCAGCCTTTGTCCCACAAACCTTGCAGACCGGCTCCCGGATCTCACCTGGTTCAAGATGCTTGCCACACCCCTGGTCGCACTCGTCCCCCCTTGCAGGTTTGCCGCAATGGGGGCAGACACCTTCGACATACCGGTCGGGCAGGAACCGCTTACATTTCGTACAGTACGCCTGGTGAACGATTTGTTTGTAGATGTAACCGTTCTTCTCAAGCCGGGTAACGATCGACCGTGCCCGGCGATGGGTGGCCGGGTCATCCGTCATGCCGAAACGGTCAAACCGGACACCCATGCGCCTGAATGTCTCGTCAAAGTGTTTGTGATAGCGTTCCGAGAGTGCCCGCGGGGAGATCCCGGCTTCTTCAGCGGAAACGACAATGGGAGTGCCGTGGTTGTCCGACCCGCAGACAAAGAGAACCTCTTCGCCTGCCCGCCGCATGTAGCGCACATACGCATCAGCTGGAACGTATGTTCGTAAATGACCCAGATGGCAGGGACCGTTTGTGTACGGCAGCCCGCAGGTGACGAGCAGCGGTGGCGGATTCATCAGTACTTTTTAGATGCTTATGCGTAATAAGATCTGTATATGGTGAAACGGCTGACTCTGGCGACACGGGCATTCGGGGCAGAACCTGGATTGCCCGGAATTGCCGGGCTTGCTGCATGGATCGCCGAACACCGCGGTACAACGGCAGATCTCACAACCTACCTGCTCGACCAATCTCTTGCCCCTCAGATCCCGGCCGGGATCTCGACGACATGCGCCGGCGGAAAATTTTATGCGGTCCGCATCCTTCAGGCCCTCAGGGGTATCGATGGGACAAGAGCTACCGGAGAACTCCACCTTGATGTACAGGCACTGGTCGAAGATACCGCCCGGGTTGTAGTCCGGAAAAAAAGGTCGTGGTCTGCAATGCCCGCCCCGCACCTTCTTCCTGTCACGGACGCGTTCTACCACGATGATGAAGAATGGTCATCAGCGATCTGTGAAGTATACAGCACGATAATGCGGGCAATGCGGGATACCGGGATCGAGGGGCACGTACTCATAGGCAACACTATGGACGCAGCCGAGCTTTCCCAGCTTTCACGGCAGAAAGTGTTCTTCTTTGCCCCAAGAACGGACAGGGAAAATCTCGCAAATCTTATGGAATACCAGCAGCAGGTAGCGGTCAGCAAAGACCAGCTCCCGACTGCACTGCAACTGATGGATGAGTATACGGTCCGGAAAATCTTTATTCTTGATCCGGACCAGGCATCGATCGATACCGCCCTTGCTCATCTGGATCCGGACCAGATTGCAGCCGGGGGATACTCCACTGACGGAAACAAATCTTACTGGCAGGGCCTCGTGGATGCGGCGACATATACACGGTGAACTACTTCGTTTTAAAAAGACCATGCAAAAAAGTGATGCGTGTCAGTCAGCATGACATGCCATACCGGTGAGGAAAATCGATCTTACCGGGACAATGTATGGGATAATGAGGGGACAGTGATAATATCATGGAACTGCTCTTCGTGCCCGTCAGGGAATATTACCGTCGTGACATCCGGCGAGAAGTCAGGCGATACAAGCGGTGCAAACCAGTAGCTGTTCATTACCTGCTGGGCCTTCTCGAACGATACTGAGGGGGTGATCATCCTTGCCTGCCGTGTCCCTTCATTGACCGTGGCGAACCCGGGGATAAGGACAACTGCAGAGGAACTGGTGACCTGCGGAACCGTTACCGGTTCCGATGAATGGGAATCAAAGGCTTTCTTGAGTTCTGCTGCGGGATCGGCTACCTTGAGAAAGACCGCAGTCTGCTCGAGGAATGAGAGATCATAGCGCATATCTACCCTCGCATCCCCATCACCAGCGAGCGTTATCGTGAGCGATTTCGCCGTAAATGCCTGCACCGGCATGACTGCCGCTGCAAGGATACAGAGAGAGATTATGACAAAATACATCTTTTTCATGGTGGTCGTACGAAATTAGCGACATCATATTAAAAAATAGTGGGATGGAGCAGGTTCAATCCCCTTTCCGGCAGGATAACAATAAAAATGGTAGTTGCCGTCGGATTCCCTGTTTCACCGGAAAAGGCGACAACAACAGTCAGTGGGCCGAAAAAATCCCCCATCCTAAAGATTCTCGGCAATCGAAACCAGCTCATCGAAATGCCGGCTTTTCTTGAAAAGCCACCAGGTGAACCGCTCGATGACGGTAAAGTTGAACGACCCCCCTGCTGCGGCCGGGTGACCGCCGCCGCCGAACTCACGGGCAATCAGGTGGCTGATGGGCGGGACAGACCGGATAGAGAACTTTCCATCTTTACCAATAATTACTTCAATGTCAGTCTTCTTCATGTCGCGGATGAAATGGGCAGTCTCGCTTGGGTAGCCGTACAGGGGGGCAAAGGCGATATGGTACTTTGATCCGGTAAAGGTCGCAAGATTCAGGCTCCTCTGCATCATCGCCTCCATCTCCTCTTTAATCTCCGTATACTCCCGCCTGATTTGATCGTCGGAGAAAATTCCCTGCACAAGGCAGTCGCGGACATGGTCGCGGTTCGCTTTTCGCTGGAGTACCTGGCCCAGTACGGCTGACCGGGGATCCTCATGTTTCCACAGATCGTAATCGCAGACAACGCGGGCGACCTCAGTGGCAGTCTCGTTATCCGGAGCAAGGTCGCAGGCAACAATACCGGTACCACATTTCGTGGTATCGATGTGAAGAAGAGCTACCTCCGCCTCAATCTTCCCGGTCTCTTCATCGCGCCACCGGTGATGGTCCCGCCACTCCACAACCCACCCGTTCTTCCGTGCTTTCGCAGTTGCCTGTTCAGCATCCCGGTAGTACCCGAGATCGGAGATCGAGAGCAGGTCACCTTTCCCTTCGCACGATGCGACAAGGGGCAGGAGTCGGGGGAATTTACCTACGGAGCTCCAGATGGTAAATACCCCATCGCTACCGAATTTCATCCGGTGTATGGCATCCGCTCCGACAGCATCAAGATCATTGTGAGTGAGGTGGACTACGTGGGCAGTGCGGCTTTTAACAGCGGCTGCAAGCCCAAAATCCGAGCTGCTGGTATCCGGCTGCGGCATTGGTTAATACTGTCATCTGCGCTATATAAAAAAGAACGGTCATCCCGGACCGGCAGCCACGCGGACGAGGGCAAGAAACAGATCATTTATTAGTGACAAGGAACAACATTTGTACTCCTGCCCTAGTAGCTCAGCTTGGGAGAGCGCTAGACTGAAGATCTAGTTGTCGCCTGTTCAAA